>Ga0208465_1000228_pt1 | contig 17616 bp, 21 predicted proteins | sample LakMenEpi31Aug10_FD_150749 | JGI IMG/M metagenome (GOLD analysis project Ga0208465, IMG submission 150749) | Freshwater microbial communities from Lake Mendota, WI - 31AUG2010 deep hole epilimnion (SPAdes) | ecosystem: Environmental > Aquatic > Freshwater > Lake > Epilimnion/Euphotic zone ...
CGGCAGCTACTTCAGGTAGCTCTGGTACATCAGGGTCAAGCGGAGCAAGTCGTACCTCTGGCTCAAGTGGGGCGGCAGGTTCGTCAGGTACTTCGGGTACTTCAGGTTCTTCTGGATTGACTGGTTCATCAGGAACATCTGGTTCTACGGGTACGGCTGGGGCTAACGGCTCAAGTGGAAATAGTGGCGTATCTGCTACATCGGGTTCAAACGGAACAAATGGTACTTCTGGCTCTACGGGTGCTAATGGAAGCTCTACGGCTTCAGCTACATCTGGTTCGAATGGAACAAGCGGTGTAAATGGCGGAAGCGGTGCATCAGGTACTTCTACTGCTAACGCAACTTCTGGTTCTTCGGGTCTTTCTGGTACGAATGGCTCAAGTGGTGTTTCGGGTAGCTCTACGACCAGTCAGGTAAGCGGAACATCGGGAACTTCTGGTTCTTCTGGTACTTCAGGTCTTTCTGCGGCATCAAGCACATCGGGTAGTAGCGGTTCTTCAGGAACTTCAGGGGCGGCAGGGGCCAGTGGTGGTTCAGGAGTTTCAGGAACATCGGGTAGCTCTGGAACAAGCGGAACAAACGGAACAAGTGGTTCAGCGGGTCAATCTGGTACATCAACTGCGTCAGGAACATCAGGTTCTAATGGAACTTCAGGTTCAACGGGCGCAAGTGGTGGTAGTGGTACATCTACAGGGTCAGGTACATCAGGTAGTTCAGGAGTAAGTGGTGTAAATGGGGCATCAGGAGGTAGCGGTGCTTCTGGAGTAAGCGGGACATCGGGTTCTTCGGGTCTTTCTGGTGGCTCAAGTACATCAGGAAGCTCTGGCGTTTCTGGTGGTTCGGGGATTTCTGGTACTTCAGGTGTATCTGGAACATCTGGCTCATCTGGTGGTTCAGGTGTTTCTACGGGTTCTCAAGTTTCTGGTACATCGGGTTCTTCAGGTACTTCTGGCTCATCTGGATTTAGTGGAGTAAGTGGTACAAGTAGTCCAAATGGTACATCGGGTACTTCTGGTACAACTGGCGGAAGTGGTAGTAGTGGAACATCTACAGGGTCAGGTACATCTGGTTCAAGTGGAGCAAGGGGAGCAAGTTGTGCTAACGGAGGCACGGGTTCTAACGGAACATCAGGAACAAGTGGTGTAAATGGTGGAACTGGTTCGGCAGGTACTTCGGGTGTATCAGGAACTTCTCCAACTCCTGCTTTGATATATTGCTCTGCTTTAAGTTCCATATACCCTGCTTGTGGTAGTAATAACATATCAGGTGGTACAAAGAATCTCATAACTAATGGTTGCAATCATACTATCGGTGCTTGCGCTCCGCCAAGTTGTGCAACAATTATAGGAGGATGTAATGTTTGTTTTGGTGGTAAAGGTTGGAGTGATTCTTCTGGGTCTACATCTATTGTAAGCAAAAACACTAATTTTTGTACTGCATTATGTAGTGTATCCATAGGAAGTGCAGCAGGTACTTTCTGTGATGGTCTTAGTACTACCATTAGCTCCTGTTTAACCACTCACACCGCAAAATTTGCTATTATAGTTGCGTCTTGTAATAGTTGTACTAATAGTAACTATGCTGCTATTTATGGACTTCAAGGTTGCACTGGTGGAGGCCAATACACATATCTTGACGCATTTACAAAAGTAACAGGTAGTTTTACGATACCACATCCTGACCCTGCCAAGAAAAATACTCATACTCTTTCTCATAATTTCGTAGAAGCTCCAACAGAAGGGGAAAATTTGTATAGATACCAAGTAACAACTCAAAATTGTCAAGCAATTATTGAGCTTCCTTCTTATTACAAATTCCTAAATAAAAACACCATCACAAAAGTATCTCCTGTAGATAATTTTGGAACTGGATATGCTTTGTTGGATAGCGGATTAAATTGTGTTACATTTACATCTAATTGTGAAGGTAAATACAACATCTTGCTTATAGGAACAAGAAAGGACTACGATGCAGTAAGAAGTTGGTGTGGTGTTGAACCATATATAGATGGAAATAATTGTTATTTAGGTAAAGATGTATAAAGTGAAATTAAATGAATATCATACTCTCAATAAACGGCGGTATGGGAAAATCCATATTTGCAACTGCCGTATGTAAAGCTATTAAGAAAAAGTATCCTGACTCCAAGCTAATCGTTGTTACTGGATACCCAGATGTTTTCTTAAATCTTCCTTATGTAGATATGTCCTTTAATCACGGACAAGAAACCTATTTTTTTGAAAAGTATGTTCAAAATCAGGAGGTAATAGTTTTTGCAAATGAGCCGTATTTAGTTACAGAACACATTCAACTAAAAGAACATATCATAGAAAGTTGGTGTAGGTTATGTGATGTACCCTACAATGGAGAAACACCTGAAGTTTATATAAACGAAAGGGAAATATTATACTATTCTAATAAGTACCAATCCGATAAACCGATTATGGTGATTCAAACCAACGGCGGAGGTCAGCAAGAACACAAATATAGTTGGGCAAGAGATATTCCATCATTTGTTGTAAATGCGGTTATAGAACAATACAAGTACAGATACAACATATATCACATAAGAAGAGATGACCAAATCGCTTACGAGAACACGATTCCAGTACAAGACAACTATAAAGCAATCGCAACATTGATTGCAAGAAGCCAGAAAAGGTTATTTATGGATAGCTTTTGCCAACATCTTGCTGCTGCGTTACAAAAGAATTCAAGCGTTCTTTGGATAGGTAACTCTCCTAAAATATTCGGATATAATATACACGATAATATATTAGCCAATCCAGAAACTAAGAAGCCTGACCTACGAAATGCCTTTTTAACAAAATACAACATTGGCGGAGCATTTCACGAATTTCCTTATGAAACAGAAAGGCAAATATTCAATATAGACAATGTACTTGCCTCAATAGATGCTCAATAATTAATTCCTCGAATAAATACCATAAGGACTTATCAAATAGTCAACTATTCCGTTTCTTAAATGATTGAAAGCATTTTCAGGAGTTTCAACTATTGGTTCGTTGTGTACATTAAATGAAGTATTAACCAAAATACCTATACCGCTAAATTCTTTATACTTTTTAAGAATTTGGTAAAAAAGAGGATTACTGCTTTCGGTAACAATCTGAATACGAGCAGTTTTATCTTTTGGATGAACAACCGTTGGAATTTTATCCTTCCACTCGTCCTTTGTATCTACGAGCAAAGTCATAAACTCTGCCGTATATTTTGATTTATTCAAATGGAAAATAGTATCTACATCTTCATCTAATACCGCAGGGGCAAAAGGCATATAGTCATTACGCTCCAGTTTGCCATTTAGTATATCGTAAGTTTCTGGGTGTGAGGGGTCGCAGATAATACTTCTATTGCCCAAAGCTCTCGGCCCGTGTTCACTTCTTCCCTGATATAGTCCCAAAATCTTTTTATCGGCAAGAAGTTTTGCCACTACCTCTAAATCTAAATCTTGGCGATTAAAACCTTGTGCGGCAGTAGAAAATTCCTGTTCTGTGTATTCATTACCCAAAAAGACATCTTTAAGGCGGTAAGGCTGAAATTGTGGGTTTATTTGTTTTAATGCTCCCAAACAACAAGCAAATGCCAGTCCTTCATCACCCATAGGGGGTAAAACATAAATCTCATCAAACTCTGGCATTTCATTTATTCTCTTATTGAGCTTTACATTAGCGAATATGCCTCCACTCAAAGCAATTTTCTTGGTATGAGGAACTCTCTTATGAAGGTTTCTAATCAACTCGATTACTTTTTCTTCAAATATAGTTTGACCAGTACAAGCTATATCTTCAATAGCTCCCTTAAACTTCCAGTATTTCGAGCCAACTACCTCGTAAAACTTGGTAAACAAATCTAAATAGATACCACCTGCCTCAATCGGATGATTGTCGGCATCCGTTTGGCAACCCTCAATCTTAATTGCCTCACTCCAAGCAGAATAAAGATTAGGCCATATTCTTCCGTGTCCAGATAAACCAACAACCTTTCCCTCATCCTTGAGTCGTTTGAAACCAACAAATTCTGTGATGGCAGCGTAAAAGTGTCCAAGCGACTTTCTTTTCGTAGTAATTCCATCCAAATACTCCAATCTACCTCTTGTACCCAAGTAAGTCCTTGAGCTATGACCATTCACACCGCCACTGGCATCAGCGCAAAATACAAGTGTATCTTCGTTAAATCCAGAAGTATAGTATGAAAGAATAGCGTGAGCTTCGTGGTGGTCAATATGAATATACTTTTCTTTAGGTATTTCATACAAAAAAGCAGCTCTAAAAATCTCCATACCCGTTTGATAAGGAAAAAATGAAGTGAAGTAATCCATTTCTTCAAACCTTACCCCATACCGCTCTTGTAGGCACTGCATACTTTTAATAGGGTAACGCTCGAATGAGTTTTCAAAGTCAACATATGGCTTTATTCGGGTAAGTCGTTCTTCTTCAACAACTGCTACTACCTCCCCATTTTTAACAAAACAAGTACCGCAAGAGTGCGCTCCAGCAATAAAGCCCAAAATTTTAGATTCCTTCATTTTCTCTGATTGAATTGATTAGTTTATCCGATGTTATTAGTTTATGACACTCGAAATGACGAGGGGTATCTTCTTGTCTTGGACACCACATCCAATTTGATTTATCAAACCTGAATTTAAGGTCGTGCCAACATCCATTACAGATTGTTTCATCCGTTATTCGTATAGTGTTGATATTAAATTCGTGTTCTTTGTTAGTAAAATTAGAAATCATATATACACGCTTACGCAAAGCCCACGCTAACCAAGAAAGACCACTTGATAAACCTATGTAAAAATCACTATGGTAGATGTAGTTCATAGTATTTTCCAAAGATTTGTCAGTCATTTCAATTAAATTATTAAAAGAAGATGTTTTCTGATACATCATTTCTGATTCTTTAGAAATCTCAAAAACTTTATAACCTTTTTCAGTAAGAAAATCAATTACATCTTGCCAATAATACCAAAGTTTCAACTGCGAAGTAGAATAGATAGAAATGCAAACATACTTTTCAGGTATAGGTCTTTCTTTAGGTGTGAAATCTATATCTGGTTGAATTTCCTTGTAAGGAATGTTTAATATGTTCGTTCCACTCTGTTGTAATGGTATCAAAATAGGGTTTACGGGTTCTTTTTCTTTATCCCAGTACCAACCTATTTCAATCATAGCTATTAAATCCTTAACAATAACACCCCTATCTACAAATTCTAAATCAGGATAGGTTTTCTCAAACATAAAGTTCTTAAAAGTGGAAACTATAACCTTACAATCATAGTGCTTCGCAAATTCCCTACAATATGGCATCCAAGCAAGAGTATCTCCAAGTGCTTTACTTTCAAAAGATATAAATACTCGTTTACCTTTCAAATGTTCAAGGAAGTTAATCTGCTTGATAGTCCTTCCCTCATATCTGACAAATACCGCTATGTCAGATAAATACTTTCTTGAAAGCTGCGCCCAGTAGCCAACTTTCATTTTGAGCTTGTATATCTCTTTGTTTGTTTGCCTATCTACAAAAGATACATCATACTCACGATTTTTACCTTCATCATCCGTAATCTGGAAATAAAGCCCTTTTATGTGGTGTATATTATACTTAATCATAATTTCTCTGTAGTGTTATAAACATTCTTGTATTTTTCTTTTATTGTCGCTGAATCAAAATTATGAAATTGACTTACTGCATAGTACATACCTGAAAGTTGCTTACAAGTATTAATCCAGTCATATTGCTCACGAATTGAAAGCATTTTTGAAACTACATCATCATAAGATGAAATAATCTCATTTATTTTAGAAATTACTTCATTACTGGTAATCTCATTTAGCTTGAATAATCCGAAAATATCCTTTGAACCTCTGTAAGTAGCCGCCATAGGCAAACAACAACTCGCAGATTCTAATAAGGTCAAGTTAGGATGACCTGCTTCAAGCATACTTGGGTGTAAAAATATGGTGTGGTCTTGATAAATCTGTAAAAGCTCGTTTTCTGTTGGGTTTCTCGCAATTAAGTTGAGCTTTGGATATTCTGCAATATCCTTATGTATTTCAAAAAAACGCTGATTAGCATCAGTTCCTACTATCGTAATCGGTAAGTCAAGTGTTCTGGCTGCTTCAATTCCATACCTAAAACCTTTTCTATCAAATCCGTAATCCCCTGCAAGTCCGTTATTAGCCACCATCAACAACTTATGTTCATTCTTTTTAGAATTACTTGGTGTAAAAAATGATGTGTTGACTGCGTGGCTTAAATAAAATAGCTTATCCGTATCATCAAAATAATCAACTAAATATTCTGCGTGGGTGATAGCAAATATTGATTTTTTCATCGCTTCAAGGTTGTGTTTGAAGCAGTAGCTATCTTTTCCATAATGCTCTGTATGGTGGTCGTGAAGTGAAAAGATAAAAGGAATACCCTTTTTATGCAATTCAAGAGCTAAATTTCCCATATGACAATGTATAAAGTCATAATCTTGCCATATGCCGTCCAATTCGTTAAGATGTTTAATATCTACTTCGTGTCCGAGCTTTTCTAAAGCAATCTTATATTCCCGTACAATCTTTTCTACCGCACCCCAACCCATTTCGCCTACGGGTCGAACAGGTATCATACCCGTTGTAACTTGACAAATTTTCATATTTTAATATTTAGTCCAACCATTTAACCAATAAGATGTGCCATAACTTACGCATATCTCCTCATCCTTTTTAATTTCTCTGTTAGTAATAATTCCAACCCCAACATCACAACTAAACCAATAAGCATTATTATTGTCATCGTGATTATAAACCGATATATATCCCAAAGCAATTACATAGTTGTCAGTATTCATAGGAAAGGAAAACACTATCTTCTTCAAGTGATATGGAGTTTCTTCCCAATTACTTTTCCAACAACTACTTACTGGTGAAAGCTCAAGCATAACATTTGCTGGAATATCATTTTTAGCATATATGCCAGTACCTTTTTGGCCTCCTTGCTTTATGTATATCTCTGGGCTGATAAAGTACATTACCTGAATTTTTTGAATTCTTTGTCAATTAAAGAATATCCATCCAACTGCGTTGTAATCCTTTTGTTTAGGATTCCCATTTTATAAGGGGAGTGCCTGAAAATCTGATTAAAGAACATATCACTCGCATCCCATTTTTCAGTCCTAAAGCGTTCTTTGAGCCATTTTTTTGTAAACTTCGGGAACATAATACATTGTAAACCAATAATGTGATTTGTTACAAACAATAAATCTTGGTTAGGTATGTCTTGAGTTTTGGGTGATTGTAATCCCCACTTTGTTTCAAGTGTATGAGTATCGCCAAAACTAAAATACCCGATATTATTGTCCTCGCAAATATTAGCGGCATCGAATACTTTACCACAGAACTCTTGGATAGGAACCTCAATAATACAATCCCCCTCACAAACTATTAAGAAATCACAATCGTCAAACTCGCTCAAAACTGCATTTTTGAATGCTTCGTAGCATCCGTAGTGAGGCGGCGTTAAAGCCGTTCCAAATCTTTGTATTTCTTCTTCAGAAAAAAGCTCCATAGAAACACACTGCGGCCTTTGGCAGTTAAATTTAGGTGGCAAGTCCTTGTACGGCTCGTTTTGATGTAGGATATACTCAATCCCGTGAGCCGTTACTTGTTGTAACTGCTCCCTGCTTTTCTGCTCTCTTTCATCATTTACGCTTGTCTGAATGTGTACCAGTTTAATCTTTGGCTTTTTGTTCAATCTCTTGTAATACCCAGTATGCTTGAACTTTTCAAGTGTTTTGTGGCTAATCACATAAGATTCCTCTTTGTACATAGTTTCCCCGTCATAGAATTGTATAAGCACCTCAATCGGCTTACCAGTAAAAGAAAACTCTTTTCTGAATTCTCTGCTTTTACTTATTTGAAAACTTCCATTGAAAAACTCGGCATTATCCTCTTTCATCAAAACCCTTACAATCCTATCATCTACATTGTATGTGTAGAAATAGAACATAAAGTTATTTTCCTCTTTTTGTATCGGAAGTATTGAGTAGTATTCACTATTAGATGCAACTCCAAGCCCACTATTTTTAAGTATAGTTTCCTCGTTATTATGCTGAATTACTATATCATTTATTCGAGGATTCAGTTTCTTAATCATATAATCCTCTAAAAAGTTCTGCGCACCAACCTTTTCGCAGTCGGCATTATATTCATTAGCCGTTCTAACATCGGTAAAGGTGTTCAAAAAGAAATCCACATCAAAAGTCATTCCGTTGGTCTGAATACCCTTACCAAAAGGAGTATTATTAGTTCCTAAAAAGGCAGTATTGTTTTCAGAAACCTTTTGGAAGGACTCATCTACAACCGCAATATCCTTTTCGTGTAGAATTACATCGTAAGTTGTATAGAAATATCTCTTGTAGCCCAGTTGTTTGGCTAATTTGGATGCAGTAAATAGGTTTATCAAAACGGTGAGCGATTGATTGCTATGCTTCAGCCCGTTTATATTCATATCAGCGTGATACTCGTTTGTATGTCGGTAAAAACGAGTATAATATGAGTGATGGCAAAGAGGATTGTAAGCATCAAAAATGTAGTAATCAACCATTCTTTGAATTTCCGTATCAACTGGATAATGAGAAATCAACATAATCTTACGACCAAGTGGTTTTAAGCTCTCAATCGTATCTTTTGTAAGCTGGACTCTACTTTTTAGATTAGGATATGTTCCCAAAACAATTACTTCTTCTGTAAGCAATTCCTTTTTAGGGTTCAATATCTCGATTATCTTGTCAGCATCAGTTTGTAAATCCCCAGATAAGTAATTCATATTTTTTAATCCGTGATACCTATTAAGATATACATCAAGATTGTACATCAGCTTTGGCAAATCTGTGTATTCTAATGCCTCTTTTATTACGATAGGATTTAATTCTTTGTTACCCCTATCGCCTTTTGATGGGAAAAGAAACAAATCTGCTGCTTTCATAAAATCTTCTGTGTCCGACCTTTCTCCCCAAATCATTACATTCTTTAATCTATCGTTTTCTTGCCTCCACTCCATCAGTGGCTTCCAATAATTTTCAAAATTATCTGCCTGATTACCTAAAAAATGAAACTTTACTTTATACTCTGATAGTTTATCACAAAGCTCAAAAGCATATTTTTGGTTCTTTCTCGGAGTAAATAAACCAACAATTATGATATGCTTATAGTCGCTTTCTAATCCGAGCTTTTTACGAATATTTAGTTTGTCTTGACTCTTTACATCTACGGGATACTCAATTACCTCGTAAGGTATAGGCAAATGAATATATTTTAGAGCATTATATGGGCTGACAAAAACAAACTTATCAGGCATATATGTTTTCTTCAGCGGATTAAAACTGCTATCGTGAGTAGTTTCAATTATTGTATATGTTCGCTCTTTTCTATAAACCCAATCAGCCATTTCGTTGCTCATAAACATCTCTGGAAATTCTTCCATAGATATTACATCAGGTTGCCATTCATTTATGATATTCTGAAGTTCCTGTGTTTTGTTATCTCCTAAACTCTTAAATCTATCATTACCGATTAAATCAATTATTCGATTACGCTGCACTACAAACTTCCAAGCGACAAATGCGTGTTCAACAACCATAATATCGAACTCATTAACCAGTAACTTGACCTTATTTGCCGTTACTTGAGGTGCGCCGCCAGTACTTAAATGAGGAGTAATTATTAATAACCTTTTCATATTAAAGATTTAATACTTTCAAAAACTTGGTCTATGCTCGGATGACACTCGAAGGTTGGTTTATTTTCCAAGCACTTAATTAGAGGAGCTACGCCTTGAATATTGCCCCATTCTTTAATTCCGTACTTGGCATTAGAACCACACTCAAGACCACAACCGCCTCGTACATAAGCATATTTGTAATCTTGTTTACCGCCATTTCTATAAGGTATTCTGAATTCTGGTTTAATAGAAGAACCCAAGTGAACAATAGGAGTATCGGTAGTTCCTGCAAGATGCAGAAGTCCGCTATCCATAGTAATAAAACATCTTGCTTTTGAAATCAAATTCCAACAATCACTAATATTTGTCTTATTCATCAGATTTAGCCCTTTTTCAATCTCAAAATTGAAAACTGGCTTTTGTACATTAAAAAATCCCGTTTCGCTTGAGTCCTTACCTATTGATATAACATTTAATCCAATATCATTTAACATTTGCGTCAGATTCATCCAATTTATTGAAGGCCAAGTTCTTACAGGCCAAGTGCTTACTGGATGAATTAACACATACTCTTTTGGGATTTCAATATTAAAATCGTGGGTAGGTCTGTAATAACACTCTAATTCATCTTTGGCTAACATAAAACCTAAATGAATAGCGTGAAACTGACGAATATCACACATATTATGCTTGTACTCTATGCCATATTCGTTCTTTTTACCTACATTATAGAATGAGTTGTGCATTAGATAATGCTCTTTGAAATATTCCATATCAACAGAGGTTACTTTGAAGCTATCCTCTACATAAGGGTTCATTTTGAATATCTCTGGTATTCTCGAAAGAATAGTTACCTTCCTTTCGTAATAATCGTGTAATTTCTTTATTGTAGGTGTAGCACAAATAAGGTCGCCAAGACCATTACAATCACCCAAGTTTAAGCAGATAGGTTTCATTTATTATATCCAAAGTATTGAAAGAACCAATTATATCTATTGTAAATCCAATCACATATTTGAGGGCCGAGTATTCTCATAGCATCGGATTGCTGAAGCTCTAATCTATTCCTGATAATGTGGTCGCCGAAACCCTCATTAGGCGCATCATCTTCATCTGTTATTTGGGGTATGTAGTCAAAATTGTGAGAGAAGATTGGAACTTCAAGATAATTGTAAATCCTGTTCATCTCTAACTCTGGTCTTAAACAAAAGTCCTCATACTTTATAAATAAAATCTTATTTGCATATCCCATTTGTAAAACTGATTCTAATCTTTCAACGGCAATACCGACTGGTGGTGTCATTGACCAACTATCTATTCTTTTAGCAGTAGTGTTGTTTCTTAATTCCCCCCAATTAATCATTCTTTCTTTGTCTGGATGTTTCCTAAATGCTTTTTCCATACTTGTAAAAACATCTCGCAAATCCCTAATCATACAAATCATCTTTGGTTGATAGGGCATAAAAGTTTCAAGCCAGTTGATATAAAAACTCCAAGACCTTCCTTTATCTAAATAATACTTTTTATCAGTTATTGCTTTGGCGTATCCGTGTATTCCTTCGTTACAAAAAGAGGCAAATGCCTTTTTCATCAACTCTGGTTCTTTAGAAAATTTGAACTCATTTACTTCGGTATAATTAATTTTTGCTCCGTACAATAGTTCCATCAACCCACTTGTAGGAGTAACATAAAAATCAGGGTTTTGTCCTATAATGTTTTGAAGCAAGGTAGAACCTGCTCTTGGTAAACTGGATTGAAAGAATATTTTAGGCATTTCAGTAGTTTATGTAGTAGCCGTATTCGTGTGTACCCATAAGTAATCGCATATGTGGGTATCTGTGCATAAATAGTTCGTGTGTAAGGTCGGGTTGTAAGTGTGTTTCGTGAGTGTTATCAAATTCAGCACCTTGCTCGTATAAATAAGGCACACCAACCAAGCACTTTTTACCTTTCTTTTGAATTTTAGAAAGGAACTTTTGAGCTTGTTCTACGCTCATATGCTCAATTATATCTCCTAAAATGATGTAGTCATAATCATCAATATCGAAAGTAAGAATGTCTGCTACAAACAAGTTGTTATACTTGCTTTTTAAGTCAAACATCTCTACATATTTTGGGAATATCTCAATACCATCAATAAGGTGAAAGTGATTTTTAAGCAGATGAGAGTAAGTCCCACAACCTGCACCTGCATCAAGTATAGTTGCAGTAGCGGGTATATGCTCTAAAAAGTGTTGTTTAATCTCGTTTTTGTAAAGCCCAGTGCTATAAGGCATATTAGTATGATTTGTATGATTTTTCTTCTACTATTTCAGAGCCATATAGCTCGTTGATTTCCCTTTTTACCCTTGCTCTTTCATCGTTTTTAATATAAACCTGCCTTGCCCAATAGATAAACTTCTCTCCAAAGTCCTTATTTGCTTCGTGTGAGCGTTTTGCATCCTCAATACCCCAAAGCGTTTGATTGATTTCATACAACTTTTTGTAAAGTGATTTTGATTGAAAATCAGCGTCTAAATTCAGTGAAATTTTGCACAAAAAATCGTACTCTTTTTTGATGTTTTTGAGCTTAATTTCATCAGTGATTTTATTGAGCTTTATTTCAAGTATTGTAACCTTATCAAAAAGCTCTCCGACAGATACTGGGATATTAATCATTTGAAACCAATTTGATTTCTTTGAGTTTGTTGTTGTTGTCCACGCAAAAGTGGAAGTAGAGTAAAGAATAATAAACCTGCAATAGATAGAAATGCAATACTCTTATACATCTTCTTATCAAGAGTGGCTATTTCTACCTTGTAATCACTTTCAGAAAGTGTTTCAGGTTGTTTTTCATTAGCAACTTTAATTTCCAAATCAACTAATTCAAGCTCTTGCTTTAGTTTTTGTCTTTTAAGTTCTAATGATTGCCTCTTTTTTAGGTTGGATATTTCCGAACTGGTACTATTTTTTCTCATATTCAGCTATTTTCTCTGCTCGTAAAAGTAGAGCAAATTGAACACAAAAAAAAGATTTTTTCATAAAAAAAATAACATTAATTTTAACCCCAAAGTGAAATTAAATTGAAGAAGATATTTTTCAATAGTAGTATGCCTCGTTCTGGTAGCACTTTGCTGCAAAATATTCTGGGCAATAACCCAGATATATATGCAACACCAACGAGCGGACTTATCGAATTGCTTAAAGAATCTCGTAAGATTTACTCTGGTTCTCCACAATTCAAGGCCCAAGACGAAAATCAGATGAAATCTGCTTTTTTGATGTATTGTAGATACGGCATTGACGGTTATTTTGACGGCCTTACACAACGCAAATACGCAATAGACAAGTCAAGGGGGTGGGCTATCAATTATGGGTTTTTGAAAGCCTTTTACCCTAATCCTAAAATTATATGTATGGTCAGGGATTTGAGGGAAATAGTGGCCTCGATGGAAAAAAACTACCTAAAATACCCTGAAAAGACAGAGTTTCAGTTAGAAGAACATCTTAAAGCGATAAATGTCGGAGAAAGGATAACCTACTGGATGAAAACATTACCCTTAAATACCTTGTTCAAACTACAAGAGGTTATAAGAAGGGGGTGGGGGGAAAAAATGCTCTTTATAAGATTTGAAGATTTGACTGAAAACCCAGAGGCAGAGTTACAAAAAGTATATAAATACTTGGAGCTTCCTTATTACAAACACGATTTTAATAATATTGAGCAGGTTACTTTTGAGGATGATAAGTTTCACGGGAGGTATGGCGACCATAAAATTCAAAAAACTATAAAACCAGTACCCTTAAAGGCAGAAAAATATCTTGGAGAATTTATATGCAATCAGTTATATGAAAAGAACAAGTGGTATTTCGATTATTTCAATTATAAAAAGTAATGGCGATGAAGCTATCTGTAAAAATAAGATATAACACAAACTATCCTGAAAAACACGATAAGAAATGGCGTGTATTAGTGGATGAAAATCAGCATTTTGTAGATGAAGTTGTGATAAATTGCAAATCATTTACCACAGAGGATATAGTAAAGTCGGATACTGGAGAGGATGTTTTGAAGTATCATTTATCCTGTAATCCTAAAAATGTTTCTTTTGTAACTCGTAAAGGAAAACTTAAAGCCGTAATCAAATGATAATTCTATTTTATGGTCAACCTGCTTCGGGAAAGACCACACTTGCAGACCAATTTTATGAAAATGCCCTTTTAGAAAAGCCAGTTTTTTTCATAAAAATAGACGGAGATAAATGGAGGGAAATAACAAAAAACAAAGATTACTCAAAAGAAGGAAGAATAAATAATCTGAAGGGGGCTTTTAATATGGCATTGTACCTTGAAGATTTGGGCTTTACGCCAGTTTTGAGCTTTGTTACTCCTTATCGTGAGCTTCGTAGATATTTACGGGAAAACGCCAAAGGTTTGGTAGAGATATATTTGAAGTATAGTGGGGATAGGGGAAGGAATATGAACTTTGCCACTGACTTTGAAGTACCTGTGGATGATGAGTATAGCTTATGTTTTGATACATCAGTTAAATCTATTAATGAATGTACTAACGAAATTATAGAATTTGTAAAAAAAATCTTATGAGTTGGGATAAAAAGATTCACGCAAGTAGCAGTATGCCTCCTAAAAAGGGGAGATTTGCCTTGTTTATTGGTCGATGGCAACCACTTCACGAAGGTCATAAATCTTTGTTTGACAGAGTGTTAGCAGAGGGAAAGAATGTTTGTATTGCCATTCGTGATATTGAACCAGATGAGAAAAACCCGTTTTCTCCAGTGGATGTAAAAAAGAACATTGAGATAGAATACTCTGAATTTATAGAAAAAGGAAGGGTTAAGGTCATAATCATTCCCGATATTTCCTCCGTAGAGTTTGGCAGGGGTGTCGGATACGATATTATTGAGCATATTCCACCCCCTGAAATCGCTGATATTTCGGCTACAAAAATTAGAGAAGAAATGAAAAAACAGGGCAAACTATGATAGTTGAAAAAAAAAGACACATAGCCAAGACAATTAGCTACCGATTGTTAAGTTCTGGGATAGGTTTTATTATGATGTATTTTGCTACTGGTAGCATTACATATGGAGCTGCTTTTTCCGTAGCCGAGCTTCTATATAAGCCAATTCAGTACTACCTGCACGAAAGGGTATGGTATAAGTACATTAAATATGGCTTAAAAGAAGAAAAATAAACAAAAAAAAATGACTTACTTTTACCTATAATGCCATAATTTAGTGGCACAAAGGGATACTATGCCCCCAAACGAAACAAACAAAACTTTAGATATGAGTTATGATGTGGCTCAAAAGGTAACACATATAGAAGATAAAGTGAATGATTTATCTACTGAAATGAAGGAAATGCGTGAGCTTATCAACAAGATTTATGTTTCCGTAACTGGTGATGAAGAATTCGGACATAAAGGGTTGGTAAAGCGTGTGGAAAGTTTAGAAACGACCAAAAGAAAATGGGAAAATAAGGTTAATTGGATGTATGGATACGCCTTTGGTGCAGGTAGTTTATTGGCATTAGGATTTGAACTTGTAAAAAATTATTTCAAATGAAAATCAAAACTGGTCAAGCAATTTTAATAGGAGTTCCTATTTTACTCGGCGTTTATCTTATCATTAGGCAATTCACAAAGCCAAAAAAGGCTAATCAAACATTTCCTGAAGAAACTACTGAAGAACCTCCTGTAGTTACAGGTGGTGGTAGTGGAACTTCAACTCGTAATGATAATTTTCCTTTGAAAAAAGGCAGCAAGGGTAATAATGTAAGGAGATTGCAAAATGCACTTCTAAAATTAAATCCATCAGCATTACCAAAATATGGTGCTGACGGAGATTTTGGAAACGAAACAGAAGGTTGGTTACAAGTTCAGACGGGAAAAACAACTTGCACTGCTCAAGAGCTTACACAACTTGAGCTTTTGGCAGCAAAAAAAACTGGAACTTGGACAACTCCTATGTCTGACCCTAATCCTACACCTTATACACCTCCGTTCGGTTCTTGGTAAACGATTATTATGCCTTTAACATTAGACCAAATATCAGAGTATTTACGCAAGGCGGCGGAACAAGCAGGTCAGGTAAAGCAAGAAGCATCTGATAAAAAGATAGGCGAAAAAGTTTTGGATGAAATAGCTGCTCAATCCGAAGCAATTCAATCTGGTATTAATAAGCTATTGGGAAATATAGGGATTGTAACAGAAAAGCAACTTGACGAAATAGACGAACAATTAAGAATACAAAAGGAAAAGCTATTATCTGAAGAAAGCAAAAAAACTAAACGAAACTTAATTACTTATTCCGTATTAGGTATAGCTACGATAGGTTTATTGTGGTTTTTAACCAAAAAGAAATGATATGAACACGAACAACAAAGCAATGATAAAGGCGGCTCTAATGTTTGGCGGAGGTTTTCTGCTCTTTATCATCGTTAAGAACTACAAGCATAAAAAAAGTACACCGAAATCTTTCGATGCTGCTACCGAAAAAAAGGAATCAAAACCTTACACACCTTCAGAGCAAGAATTACAAAACGCTGAAATAGTTGCTACTGCTTATTCAAGTGCTATGCAAAACAACGAGCCATCATCCAGATTGTCAGAGCTGAACAGAGAGCTTACAAAAGAGTTTGGAATGCGTTGTTATATGGACAAGTCAGGTAAACTTGTTGTGTGTGATGTAAGTGGAAATATCATTACTACCAAGTAATGGCAGTATTTAATGTACAGATATTAAACGATAGCCCTGCATTATTAGTGGAAATTCAGGATGCGGGTGTCCCTGCGGTTACTTATTCTCAAGTAAGAAATTCGCTGGGCCAGTACATTTATTTAGTTGAAGCATTTTATATGTATTGTTCTAATCTATCGCAACTGATAGGGTTAGTTAACTACAATAGATATGATGCAGATGGAAATAAGTTTGTAACAAATATTGCAACAACAGTTGACCCTTATCAAGATAATACTTCAATAGTAGTTGACTTATCTGATTACAATAGTGATGTTGTGTTGAATGGTAATTCGAGCTTTTCAGCAACTATCTTGCCGAATGCAGATGTTAAACTGACGATGTACACAAAAAGAATTACTACATCTTTCGGTAGAAATTTACAAGAGTTCTTGTATGGAGAAATAATCTCAAACAATCCGAACTTCTTTGATAATTATGGAAATCTCGCTTCAATTATAGCACTTAATGAATACTTATCTACCCGACCTAACCCACCTGCCATAGATGGTGTGTTTGGAGGTAATTTAGCATTAGGACAAGGTATAAGTTGGAATAAACCCCAAGAAGGTTTATATCGAAGAAACGAAGTCCCAGTAAAAGGAGAACAAGGTTTTGAAGAAAATCAAGAAGTAATTAAGCCAGATATTATAAACCAAGAAAACGATAAAGTACCTATTGTTATGTTATCAATAGCGGCTTTGTCAGTTGCGGTATTATTGATTAAAAAGGATTGATGAAACAACACCCAAATTTTGCACAGGTTGATGTTTCCTTACGAATAAAGAATTTAAGGAACTACGCACAGACGGCGAATGTTATGGGCAACCCATACAATTTGCTTGATACTGCGAATGCACAAACTGAATATCGTTGGAATATCACGGGTTTTGTTTTTACAACAGAAGATACTACGACCCTTGAATGGAAGGCAACTGGGCAGCCAACATTTAATCTTTATACTTCCATACTTGGCGCACAAACTATTGAATCGGTACTCATATCCCTGAATGGTTTAGGTATTGGGTATTTTTATACATATGTAGATGCAGGTCAAACATACATATCTACGAACAATGATAATTATGTCTTTAATGATTTAAGTATTATTGGTGGCGGTGGCGGTGGAACAACAACTACT
>Ga0208465_1000229_pt1 | contig 17614 bp, 26 predicted proteins | sample LakMenEpi31Aug10_FD_150749 | JGI IMG/M metagenome (GOLD analysis project Ga0208465, IMG submission 150749) | Freshwater microbial communities from Lake Mendota, WI - 31AUG2010 deep hole epilimnion (SPAdes) | ecosystem: Environmental > Aquatic > Freshwater > Lake > Epilimnion/Euphotic zone ...
GGACTTGCTGGTCTTTGGTTGCACTCCTGTACAAACGCCGCGAATCTCCTGAAAGGCCGGCGCAGACGCCTGCTTGCCTCCTGCGGGCTTCGACGCCTTCGATGGTGCCGGCAGCGCCTTCGCGGGCGCGGGCGCGTCCTGAGCCGTCGTAGGCCCGTCTACGGGCATCTCCTCAGCGAACGACCCCTCGACGCCGATGAGCGAGAAGGCCCAGCCCATCACGCCCTTCAGGGCGCGGCCGGTGGCCCGCGTCTGCGCCATGCCCATGCAGGCGAAATGGTCCGCCTTGCGCCAGCGCGGCTCGTCCAGGAAGACGGCCGAGGTGCCCTTCGCGACCATCATGCCCGTCATGCAGTCGTAGACGCCGACGGTGGCTTCCCAACGCGCCGGAAGCCCGCCCTGCTCCTCGACGAACTGCACCGACAGCGTCCCGGTCGTGTAGCCGAGGCCCGAGCCGATGGCCTGGCAGCCGGCGACCTGGAGGTACTCCTTCCCCTGGATCTTCACGACGTGGGACTTCTTCACGACGGGCGCGAGCACCCGGACCAGCTCCATGTTCGCGGTCGCCCGTTGCGTGGGCGTGAGAGCGCCCGTCGCGCTCGGCTGTAGCGTGAGGTCAGTAACCTGTGGCATGGAAATCTCCCCTGTCTTTGGGGGCGCCTGCCGGGGGTTCGACTCCCCTCGGCTCCATTCACTTCCAGGCGCCCGATGGTGCGTGTTATAGCACTCCATCGGGAAATGGAAGGATCCTTCCTCACATATTTTTACGCAGCTCCGAGACGCAGAGCGGCCTGCGCCTTGCGCAGCGTCGGGTCTGCCGGGACGTAGTAGCTCTGGACGAGCACACTTACGTTCGCATGGCGTGAGAGCTTGGCCAAGTCAGCCAAGGGAACGCCTGCTTCGACGCAGGCGGTGATCCCGCCCTTGCGCAGCCGGTGGAACGCGCCACGCCCGGCGACGCCGGCGGCCTCGAAGTCCTTCCGCAGCGTGTGGTGGCTCACCTGGACGGGGAAGATCCTGTCGCCGTCGCCGAAGGTCCGGGCGACGGCCAGCGCTGCCATGGCATCGTCCGAAAGGGGCAGGACCGCCGCACGGCGGGCCTTCTCAACGGGCATGAGGAGCACCCGGTTGTCCTGGTCGATGTCAGGCCACGTCAGCGCCCAGGCTTCCGAAACGCGCAGCATCGTCGCCCACAGGAAGCGGTAGACGGCCGAGCGGTAGATCGCGGTGGATCGGCCGTCTGGGCGACCGTGCACCTCCAGCCGGCGCAGCACTGCCGCGAGCTGCTCTGGGCGCAGGATGTCGGCACCCTTGCCTGGGCGCGGCCGGCGGGACCGAACGGCCTTGGCGACGTTGAGCTGGACCAGCCCGTGGGCGAGACACCAATCGAGGTACGCCCCAACGTGGCTGCGCTTGTTGGCGGCGGTCTTGGCGCTCGGCTGGCTGTCCAGGAACGATTCGAGCATCGGCCCGGTGATGTCGGCCGGCTGGGTGACGCCGTGCGCAAGCCACAGCGCGCGCACGGTTTGCGCGGCTTTCGACCTGTGCACGGTCGAATAGTCCAGCGCCTCCATGCGCTCCTCCCATCGTCGAATTGATTTGTCCACTCCGGCCCACCAAGGAAGTTTGCTACTTTACGACGATGCCAGATCTGTTGAGCACGGCGGAGGCGGCGCAAGAGCTTGGCATCGCCGTGCGAACGCTGCTTCACCGTGCGTCGGTGAAAGGAATCAAGGCGGAACGGCGGATCGGGAGCAACTACTTGTGGACGCGCGCCCAGGTGAAGGCGCTCGGTCAGGTCCGCCCGGTCGGCCGCCCGCGCAAAGGTCGCGTCTAGGGGTGTTTACACTGTAGCATCAATGTTGCGGGGGTGCTACATATTTCTCCGGAGGATTGTCCATGCAGAGCAGACAAGTGCAGCCTGATTACCCGCTCGGCACCGGCCGGGGCGAGAGCCTGGCCGAGGCGTGCGTCTTCTACTTCATCGCCGTCGTGGTGCTTTACCTGATCGTCCGCGACGGGGTCACTCGGGGGATGCTGACCGCGTGGCGGAAGCGGGACGAGGAGCGCCTGAGGGAGGCCGTGAAGGCCGAGCGAGCCGCCCAAGCAGCCGCCGCAGCCAAGAAGGCGTCGCGCGGTTCATAGCCCGCTGGCGTCGATGGCAGCCGCAGCCTGGCTTCTGCTTGATGCCGACGGCTTTCGCGGCGCCGGCGACCACGTCGCCGAGGCCGGGCTCTCGCCGGGTCTGGCGCGCGAGGTGCTGCCTGAACATGGCTTCCGGGTCACGGTGCATAGTTGATCGTCACCGTCGAAGGGAACGTCCAGCCGTAGCCGCTCACCACCGGGCCGCAGATCTTGGCCTTGTTGCCGCTGGTGTAGAAGCCGCCTGGGCAGGCGGTGTCGTACGGGAACTGCCAGACGCAGCGCGAGTCGCCGCAGTTGCCGGGCAGCACGACGTACTGAAGCCGGCGTCCGATGCCCGCCTGGTGCTCAAGCTGGCCGTTCACGCCGGTGACGGCGAACACGCTGGTGGTCGGCAGGTAGACCTCGGCGCACGCGAACTGGTAGGTGCCGACGATGGAGCGCGCGCCCGACTCCGGGCACACCGGCTTGCGGACGTAGCGCACCAGCGCGGTCCAGGTGTCGTAGGTCCAGCAGACGGCATTCGGCGCACTTGAGTCACACCACAGGTCTTGGCCACGGTTGTCCTGCACCTGGTGCTCGTTGCGGATGAAATAAGCGACCGTCAGAACATCCCATCTTTCCGTGCACGGCTCGCACATCTGCTCGACGGTGAATTCGTTCGGCGCCCACTCCGCGCACGGGTGCGGCTGGCACGCCTTGAAGCTGCCCTGGACAAACACGGGCGCCGCGTAAGGTGGCGTGTCATTGAATCCATCGTCCGGATCCTGCTCCGGGTACGGGTAGCAGATCACGGCGTTGTTTGCAGCCGCGTTCGTGGCGCCCGTGTACGCCGTATAAGTGATGGCCCCGCTCTCGTTCGGTAGCACGACGCTGCACTGGCCCGTCGGATCCAGCGGGTTGGCGACGAGGTCCATCGGGAACTGTGCCGTCACCGTGCCCGTCGGCCAGTTCCAGCTGTAGTCGTTCCGCGTGGAATCCGGGCACGCCACGCCGCTCTCGTCGCATTGCGCCAGGACGTGCTGCAACCAAGGGCCGGCTTCGCAGTTGCCGTTCTTCAGCGTCCATTGCCAGGGGCAGTCATTGATCTGCAACCATCCGTCCCCTGGGCAAGGATTGTTCGGGCCGGGCGTGCCGTTGAAACACCACCGATTTCCTGGCGCGCTGACCTCGTAGTCGCCCCACGTCCAGCAGTCGCAAGACACGGTGCCGATGTCGATGACGTACTGGTCGGCGATGACGCAGCAGTTCTCGCCGTCGCAGGCCACGCAACAGCTGTCGCCGACGCACGGCGCGCCGTCTCCGCAGCAGCAGGGCCATCCCCTCACTTCGACTTCCGGCAGTACCAGAACCCGAAGCCGACGCCGATGCAGCCGAGCAGCAGCGCGAACCAGAGGGAGCCGAGGAACGAGGAAGCGTCAGCGAGCATGGCGGGCCTTCTTCTTGGGGTTGTTGCGGGCGTACGTGATGCCGATGGAGCAGCCGCTTGCGAACGCCGCCAGCAGCGTGACGAAGAGCAGGATCGACGCTTGTTCCGTGGTCATTTCTTCAGCCTCTGGATGAGTGTGTAGATCACGCCGCCGGCGACCATGACCGCGCCGCCGATGGCTGCGTACTGGATCGTGGTAAGGAGCTGGGAGTCGCGGTCCTCCGCGCCGGGGAGAGCGGCGTGGACCTCGGCGGCGGCCGCCTGGATGGCGACCAGGTCTGCCTCCACGACGGCGAGGTGCTTCTGGGCGCTGGTGGCGCGGAGGCGGACGGTGTTCGTCTCCTCCGCGATGGTCGCGGTGGCCGAGCAGCTGGACAGCGCGAGGATGGCGGCGGCGGCCTTCATGCCGCGTCGATCCTCACCCACTCGCCTGCGGCCTCGTCCCACTCGTACAGGTCGCCGTCCTGCGGCATCGGGACGGGTGCCTTCCACTGGCACGTGGCATCGTCCAGGAGCCACGACGGGTACGGCTTGGGCGGGATGAACGCGTCTAGGTCGGCGTTGTAGGTGTAGCCGATGCCCGCGAAGTTCTTCCGGATGTTCCCGTTGTACGAGGTCTGCTTCCAGTGGCCGCCGTAGGTGTCGGAGCACCACTGCTCGACGTTCGGTTCGAGGTCGTTGCTGACCACGATCACGCGGATGACTCGGTCCCAATGGTCTAGTTCTGCTGCGTGTGCCATGTGGTTACGCCGTGTATGAGCCGGATGCGTTGAAGGTGAGGATCGTGTCCGAGCCGCTGGTCGTGACGGTCGGGCTTCCCGTGGTCGTGCCGCTGTAGTTGGCGGTCGCCATGCGGAGGATCACCACGCCGGAGCCGCCGGAGCCGCTGCGGGTTCCTCCGTTTCCGGTGTTGGCAGCACCATTGACGTCCGTACCGCCTACCAAAACACCACCACCACCACCGACTGCCCGAGTCACGCTGCTTCCCGTAATTGAAGAAGCCGAGCCAGCACCCGCTGCTCCGGGGGTGCCATGTGCAGTCGCATTGCCTCCCGCACCTCCTGCTCCACCACCACCTCCAGCCGGATACGGACTCGTTCCGGAGAATCCTCCGTTGCCTCCTCCGTTGTTGCCTTGCCCGCTTGTTCCGGTGCCTCCGGTGGACGTTTGTCCAGGGTCGCCACTCCAGCCGCCACCACCGCCTGATCCACCACTTGAACCCGCGCCAGCGCTGAAGCCGCCGCCTTTGCCGCCACCCGTGGATGTGATGCTGTCGAAGACGCTGTTGGAGCCGTTTGCGTTGCTTGATCCACCAGCACCACCAGCGCCTACGGTGACAGTTTTGGCTCCGCTTCCAGCAGTTAGGGTCAATGTTCCTGCGCGATATCCCCCCGCGCCACCACCACCCGCATAACCACCTCCCCCGCCTGCGATGACGAGGTACTCGACGTTGTAGGTGCTGACGCCCGCCTGCGTGGTCGCGGACGCCTCGGCCGTGTAGTCGCTGGTCGCGCTTGGCGAGGTGCGGGTCGCCGCGACGCGGAAGCCGTAGCTGGTGGACGCGGTGAGCCCGGTCACCGAGTAGCTCGTCGCACCCGAGCCGGTCGTGTGGATCGTGCTCCACGACCCCGAGCCCGACGGGCTGCGCTGCTGGATGATGAAGCCCGTCTCGTCGGACGAGTTGTCCGTCCACGCGAGGTTGATCTGCGTGCTGCTCGTCGCCGTCGCGGTCAGCGAGCTCGGCGCGGCGGGCGCGGTGGTCGCCGACGCGGAGGTGCTCGCGAGGCTTCCGCTGTCGCAGTTGTACGCATACACCCGGTAGTGACGGGTCGTGCTCGCCGCCACCGTGTCGGTGTAGCTGTTGGTCCCGAGGTTGGTCGCGATCACGCTCCACGACCCGAGGCCGTCGATGGACCGCTCCACCTCGTAGTACGTCGCCTGGTTGGGCGCGGCCGTGCTGTCGGCCGTCCAGGACAGCGAGATCGTGCCGACGCCGCCGGTGGCGGTCAGGCCGCCCGGCTGGTTGGGGGCGCCGGTGGCGAGGCATCCAGCCTTGGTGGTCAGCTGCGCCTTGCGCAAGAACGAGCGGATCATTCCTCACCTCCTCCTGGGTTCCAGAACAGCCCGGCGCAGCGGACGGGGTTGGGGCGGTCGAAGTAGGCGAACGCAGCGCCAGACAGGTCAGCCGTCACCCATGCCACGACCTTGGCCTCCAGGCTGGCAGTCGTGAAGGCCGAGCCGTTCCACTTGCTGCCGACCGGGCCGACCACCACGGACGGGTTCGTCGGGTCCATGCCGTCCAGGAACGTCGCGCTGTTGTGCCACTCGCGCAGGTTGTATGCCGTCGCGAACGTGAAGCGCGCGTCGGCCGGCGCGGGCACGCCGGTCGCGCCGGTCGGGCTCGGCGGGTACCACAGCTCGATGCCGTAGGTCCAGCGGTAGGTGGCTCCGGTGATGGGCGTAGCGCTCACCACCGTGCAAAGGAACATCCCCTCGACCTGCGGCTGCACCAGCTGCGAAGTGGCCCACTCGAGCCCCTGCTGGTGCTGGGCGACGGCGTTGGCCGCGTCGGTCCAGCCGTTCGTGACGAAGCGGTTCGCCTTGCCGAAGAGCCCCTGGTTGAACCTCGGGCGGTGCGTGGTCACGGGATCCTCGTCGGGCCGGCCGTCGTGAACTGGTCGCTCACGGACGTGCCGTACAGGTTGGCGAAGGTGGCTTTCGACTGGTAGGGCTGGAACCAGATGACCGACTGCGACTGGAGCCGCTGGATGCCCAGCACGGTCGCGCCCAGGGCAAGGTGCGGCAGGCCGTCGTTGCGCGGCAGCGCCACCTGGTTCAGGTGGTACCACTCGTCGAACAGGAACGTGGCCGAGACGCGCCAGACCTCGCTGTCAAGGGTCGCCGTGATGCCCGTGCAGAGGACGCTCCCGATGGGCCAGCCGAGGAAGGCGGCGTCATTGCGCTTGTTGACGTAGGAGGTGAGCACCGTGGTCCACGGCGGATCGTCGGCCGTCGTGGTCGAGGCCGTGCGGTCCCGGATGTTCTCGATGGTCACCTGCTGCTGCGCGACGTTGTACTGGCGCGGGTTGCCGTTCAGGTCAACCTTGCTGCCGGTCGTGATGCCTGCGGAGGGCGGCCAGGAGACGTCTCCGTTCGTCGGCAGGGTCGCGCCCTGGACGTACATGGAGACGGCGCGGCTGCCGACCACGCGGGTCTGCTTCACGAACTCCTTGCCCCATGAGTCCGACGCCTCCCAGGGGAAGACCTCGGTGGTGAACGTGGCGCGCACCGTCCAGGAGTAGGGCGCCTCGCGCAGGGGCTCCACGGTGACGCTGCGGCAAACGTAGCGCTTCAGGACGCCATCGGTGCCGTAGACGGCCGACTCCAGCCGCTGCTGCGGGCGGACGGGCAGGTTCGTGCGGATGGCCGCGTCGCCGGGGTATGGGTCCGTGCCGCTCGCCGGCGTCCAGAACAGCTTCCAGCTGCGTTCCAGCGTCTGGTCGCGCCAGCGCTCCTCGAAGCGCCAGCTGCGGCTGTCGGCGTTCTCGACGGTGCTCCAGGTGCCCATCAGTTGCCACCGATCTTTCGCTCGATGGAATCGAGGATTCGGTTGTTGCGCTCCATGGCAGGATCCATGCCTCGCGCTGAACCGACGCCGCCTGCAAGGTCCGCGCCGGTCATTCCGCCGGTGTAGAAGCCAGTGGCGCCGACGGCGTCTGCGAAGGCGCCGATCACGCTCGGCTGGTTGACCGCGAGCGGATCGCTCATGTTGGCAGTGAGCTGGTCCCATCCGGCCACGAAGCCATCGCCAAGAGTCTTGAAGAACGTCTTGGTGGCAGCGGAACCTGCGCCAATGTCTGCGTTCGACGTGATGCGGTTCGCGCGCTCGATGGCCGCTTTTTCTTCCTGCTGCGCAATCGCGGCGGACGCCGGACCCATGGCCTTGCCGATCTTGGCGTCCGACTCCATCTGCGCGACCTGCGCGCGAATGTCCGCGTTCATCCCCTCAACCGAGAAGCGGCGGCCGAGCTGGTCGAGCTTGTTGACGTGCTCCGTCAGGCCGTTGATGAACCCGGACAGAGCGCCGTAGGCCACCTGAATGGCCGAGATTCCAGCCATGATCCCGGTCGAAACAGACGTTTTGCGCGCCGTCCGGTTCAGCTTGTCGAGCTCCCGGTTCGTGGCGGCCACGCCCTTGGCCACGCCCTTGGCGTCCATGTCCACCTGGATGGAGGCTTTCAAAGTCTTGTCAGCCATTGCGGAGCCAAGGGAAGAGCTGCGAGGGGCGTTTGCCGGTCATGGCGGACGCGATGACCACCAGCGCGCTCTCGATGCGCTCTCCGTTGGTCAGGTCTTGGGCGAGGCCGGCCGCCATGGTCATGCGTTGCTCGGGGCTTGCGATGCGCCAGAGCCTGCGCTCGGCGCGTCCGTAGGGCGTTGGCGGTTCACCTCCTCGAGCAGGCGCCCGGCGATGTCCGCCCGGATCTTCCCGGCGTCCTGCGGGTTCTGGAGGAACGCCGAGCCGTCCTGGCAGGTGATGCAGGCCACCCACCAGAACGGGTTGTGCGAAGCCTGCTGCACGTCCGCGAGCGTGGGTTCGCGGAACGTGAGCAGGCCGAGCTCGGGGATGTCAACCGAGCGGGTCCGTGCGGCGACCTTGTGGAGGTCAATCGGCAAGGGTCACTGCTCCTCCCAGGAGAGCTCCCACATTGCCGGGCCGGTGCCGTCGTCCGTGAACGAGGCCGAGAAGATCTGCACGTTGATGTTCCCCGTGCCGGCGCCGTACTCGTCGTAGGCGATGGTGCCCTGGTCGGTGTACTTCAGGGTCAGCACGGCGGTAACGGTTGCCGCGAGGTCCACGGGCATTAGGTGGCTGCGCAGCGTGTTGTCGTTGCTCCCGTCCTGGCGGTACAGGGTGCAGGTTCCGAAGCGCCGAACGCGGCCGGGGGCGCGCTTCTCACGGAAGTCCGCGATGGTGGTCACGTCGAGGCTGGCGCGCTCGAAGTTCATGGTGAAGCTGCGCACGGCCACCACCGTGGTGCCGCTGAAGGTCAGGGTGCCGCCGTAGCCGGTGATGAGTGCCATGGGTCAGATTCCTTGGAGCGAGAGGGTCAGGGTGCAGACGCGCTCGTCGCCTTCCGAGCCGTCGGCCTGCGATTCGGTGCGGAACGCGACGCTCGCGTCCGTGCAGACGATGTTTGCGGTGCCGGCCTGCGTCTCGACGCCGTTGAGCTGGGCGCAGATCTTGTCGGCCTCCTGGGCGACGGCGAGGGTCGTGTCGCCGTAGATGCTCACTTCCACGGTCACCAGCCAGAGGCTCTGGTCGGTGCCCGGCATCGCGCGCGACGCCTGCGCGGCGCTGATCTCCCAGACGATGGCTGGCGTCTGCGTCGTGGGGCGGCGCATCCCGACGCTCACGGGGTTTGCCGTGGCCTGGTCGAGGTGGTACTGGACGGCCTTGCAGACCGTTTCTAGGCTCATGGGCGGCCTCCCAGCAGGCGCTTGGCCTCGGCGAGCGTCTCGGCGCCCAGGGCATCCGTGGCGCGCTGGAGATTCGACTGTGCCCAGCGAAGCGAACGAAACGCGCCGGGAATCATCTTCGCGGCGCCCGCGCCCTTCATGGCTTGGCGCTTGCCGGAGGTGTGGTCGTGCAGCTCGGGGAACATAGCCCTTGCCTCGCCGTACATTCCGAACAGCGCCGCGCTGCGTGCTCGCTTAGCCGCCATGCTGTTTCCGGGATTGGCGCGGAAAATCTCGTTGCGCTTCAGCTTCACGAACTCCCGGCGCCCTTCCCTCTGCTGGACGAGGTGCGCCGGGGTGGACGCATAGAACTTGCTTCCTTTGCCGTAATGGCGATACCCCAGCTCAAGGAGGTGGTAGACGCGCTGGCGCCCCTTGGCGGTCGCGCCGCCCTTGGTGCCATAGCGAATCCCGATCCTCGACCGGATAGGGGCCGTCGGGCCGGCGCCCATGCGGCGAACGTCCAGCTGCGTCGCCGCAGCAATGGCTTTACGGTGGGTTGGCTTGCCGCGGTACGGCGAGGATTTCCAGATGCCGGCAAGCTTCTTGACGAACGGCGCCAGCGCCTTGCGCGCACCCTTCTTCCGGGCGCGCTCGTTCAGGTTGTCCGGCAGCTTGGCAAGGATCGCCCGCAGCGCCTTGTCGTTGAGCGTGATCTTCAGCGCCGTAGTGCTCACAGGACCACCTCCACGGCCTCGATGGTGAGCGTCCGCCGGCGCTGGTCCTTGTCCGTGCAGCTGCGCACGTTTAGGGTGCGCTGGGTGCCGTTGTCGGTCCACAGGAACCGGCTGCGCGTGGTGACCGAGGCCGTCCACGGGCAGAGGATCCGGTACGAGGTCTGGATGGCGGGTCCGCCATCGTCCACCGTCTCGGTGGTGTCCATCTGCTCGATGTAGACGGGCAGCGCGGACAGGCCGGTGACGGTCGCCCACGTCTCGGTCGCCTGGCCGAGCGCGTCGGTGGACTGCGTCGGGTTCTGCACCGACGCGACCAGCCGCATCATGCCGTGGGGGACGTGGGCCATCAGCCGATCCCCCCCTTGCCCATCATGGCGCAGATGTTGTCCCAGTAGTCGGTCTTCAGCGGCACGGTGTCATCCCCGCGCGCGGCGTTGAGCTGCGTCACGCGCTGGAGCACCGCCATCTGGAGCAGCGGGTGCAGGGTGTTGTTTCCGGCTGAGACAGTCAGGACCAGCGGGTACTCGACGTCCGCCACGTCGAGGTCCGCGTACTGGAGCCCGTTGATCGTGACCAGCGTCAGGGTGACCGTGGCGTTCAGCGTGTTCACACAGGTGCACGCCGTGACCGGCTGCCGCTCCAGGCGGACGAGCTTCGTGATGCCCGTCGGCTCGGACGCGACGTACTGCGTGCGCGTGACCGGGTCCAGGCACCAGCCGGTGCGCTCCTCGAGCTCGCGCACCGTCGCGTCGTAGGCGATCTGGAGGTACGCATCGTCGCCCGTGTGGTAGACGCGCGCCGCATCCTTGATCGTGGACAGCGTGATCGGCATTCGTCCTCCTGGACGCAGAGGGGGCGGGCGGGGAGAAGTGCCCGCCCCCTTGCGCTTCCGGGGGTTTGCGTCAGGTCAGGGTGATCTTCAGCGCGGCGACCGCCTTCGGGCGGACCACCTTGCTGTTCACGAACACCATGCCCTGGAACTTCACGAGGCCGGGGGTGGTCACGTCATCCCGGAACATCGAGATGCCGCCCCACTCGCGAATGGCGAACGCCTCGCCGACGTTGGCGAACATCAGCGGCACCGAGTTGGTGACCGCCGCGGTCTGCCGGCCGGGCGCGTAGGGCGCGATGTACACCGGGCGGCCCATCAGCATCATCGGCGCCGCCTGCATGACGCCCGAGTCCGAGCTCGGAACGAAGAGCGGGACGTTGCTGCTGGACGTGTCCACCTTGAGGCTGGCGATGCGGTAGTAGGCGTCCTGGCTCATCACCCAGGCGGCCGACTGCCAGTACTCGGCGGGCAGGCTCTTGTAGCGCAGCTCCGTCAGGTTGGCGACCGTGAAGGCGCCGTCCCAGCCGCCGCCCGAGCCGTGCGCCGCGCTGACGGCGACCGACTTGTACGCCGAGTCCCACAGGAACAGGCCCGTGGGCTGGTCGCTGCCGGTGCCGACCGTGTAGCCCGACTCGATGCCGCGCGAGATCTGGCGCTGGAGGTGCTGGATCACCTCAGCCTCGATGTCGAAGTCCGACTGCCGGACCACCCAGTGGGTGAGCTCCGACTTCGGCAGGCCGCCGACGGGGTTCAGGTTGATCTCCGAGTGCGTCGCGTCGATCGCCGTAGCGGTCTTGTTGGCTTCCGTGGTCCAGAAGCTGGACACCGCGGCGTCCGTCTCCAGGTTGTTCCGGCGCAGCGTGACGCTGCCCTTCACGCCCGTGCGGAGGTCGGCGAGGTTGCGCACGACCGTGTTGCGGTCGAGGTACTTCAGGATGCCGGCCTCGTAGATCTTCGGGACGAGCACGCCCGACGAGCTTGAGGTCGTGAGATCGCGGAACTCGGCCAGGCCGCGCGTCTCGGGCGCGCGCCCGCCACGGCACCAGTCGATGAACTGCTCGCGGTACTCGCCCGAGGCCGTCCACTCCGTGGAGCGCTTCTCGTTCTCGGTGGTGGCCTTCTCGACGGCCGCGTAGGACGCGAACCGCTCGCGGAGCTGCGAGGCACCGATGTGCTTCTGCATCTCCTCGATGTCCCGCTTCAGCGGCTCCAGCTTGTCCATGAGCTCGGAGCCACGGGCCTCCTGCTCGGCGGTCAGCTGCTCGCTGGCGAGGAGCTCGTTCAGTTCCTTGGACAGCGCATCGCGCTGCTCGATGAGGTTTGCGCGCTTCTTGAACAGGTCGGTGGTCTTCATGTCAGTGCCCTCAACCGCAGACGAAGCCGGGCAAGCGCCGGGCTGTAGGTGCGTGCTTCAGCGCTCGTCTGCGGATAAGCGCCTGATTCGACGATGGACACCTCGCGCAGGTCCACCTGCGTGAGGGTGCGCTCGGAGCCCTTCCAGGCGTCCGAGCGGACTACGAAGCCGAAAGACATCTCGGAAAGGACGCCGGAATCGACCAGGGCGTACACGTCCTTCGCCCGCTGGGTATCCGGCAGTTGGACATCGAAGGCCAGGCCGCGCTCGTCCGACGCGAGCTTCAGGCGCTGGCTCTTCGTGTTCGCGAGCAGCTCGCGCCGGTCATGGCCGACCAGCAGCGAGATGTTCCCGCGAAGGCTCTGGTCGAACGCGCCGCGCGCCACGCGCTCGGTGAACGGCTTCCCGCCGTTGACGCTGCGCACGACGAGCGGGTGGCTCGGGGCGTCGTAGACCGCCGCGTAGCCGGTCAGGCGGTTGCCGTCGCGCTCGAACGACGTGGTGCGGACCTCAAGCATCGGGGTTGTCCTCCCCTGCGTTGTCCGGTCCCGTGGCGGCCGCTGCGCCGCCGGGCATCGACACCTTCGGCTCGTCCAGGCCGTCGATTGGGTACAGGCCCAGCCGGCGGCGGGCGTCGTTCGGGCTCATCACGCCGGCAAGCACCAGCTTGGAGAACGCCATCCCGGCGTCGCGGAGGTTGCCGCGCAGCAGCACGTCGGTGTCGAAGCGCAGGTACTCGCCTGGCTGGAGGAGCTTGCGCTCGATCTCCGCGCTCCAGACGGAGGCCCACAGCGAGAGGCCGCCATCGACGTACGCGCGGGCCGTCTCGGACTGCGAGGCGAGCGCGCCGCCGCCCTGCTGGAACAGCATCTCGGGCGGGATGCCGAAGGCGCGGGCGATCTCCTGCACCGAGAACCGGCGGCTCTCCAGGTTGGAGGTCGAAGTCTCCTGGCTGATCCGCTCGGCCTTCATCCCCTCGCGCAGGATCAGCGGGCGGCTGGCGCCGTCCGGCTGCGCGTGCATGGTTTGCCAGGCGTCGCGGATCGCCTGCACCGCCTGGTCGCTCATGGCGCCAGGGTGGCTGAGGCTGATCTTGCCCGTGCTGCCCGTCTTGACGAGCGCCGAGTGCGCCGCGTCCTGGTCGGCCGCGAGCTGCATGGCCGGCGCGCAGGCGTCGAGCGGGGAGACGAACCACGCCGGGAAGTCGAGGTCCGGGTACGCGCCGATGTGCACCACCTGGTCGGCGGCGAGCTTCACGTCCTTGATGCGGTACTCGACGCCCTCGTCGGTGAACTGCGCCGTGGCGGCGCCATCCGGGATGGGCTGGAGCTCGGCGACAGTTCCGTCGTTCGCCCGCCGAATCAGGGCCAGCCCATTCCCGGAGGTGAGCGCGCAGCCCGTAACGAAGCGGCGGAAGTCGAAGCCGGATTGCCAGCGGCTGGCATCGCGGCTCAGGAGCTGGGCGACCGGGTGGCCGTCGATGACGCTGCCGTCGGCTCGCTCGACGCGCACCGGCAGGCGGGCGATGTCAGAGGCCAGGAGCTGCACCGCGCGCACGACGGCCGGCAGGGTCGCCGGCGAGACGTTGCTGGCGGTGGTGCCGTTCTGCCACACCACGACGGTGGGCTTGACGGCGAAGATCCTGGAGAACCACGAAGGCACGCCCGCATGGAACGAATGTGCCCCCAGATGTCAAGCGGATTTCGAGAGAGTGCAACAATAGAACAGGCACCAGCGTGGTGGTGCCTGTCGCGCCCTTGCGCTCGGCCTTGCGGCCCTCCTGCGATTCGGTTCGCAGAAATGGATGTGGGTTCGGGCCCCTGCCCTTCAATCCCGGCGCTGACACGCCCGCGATATTGACGGATGGGGGTCATCCGTGTCTTGTCTGCGCTGATTCTAACCAATCGGGCAGGCACTGTTCGCGATGCCGCTCGCCTCGCGCACCTGGTGGTGCTCCATCAGGATCGCGGCCATGTTGCCGGCGACCACGGCGTCGGTGTTCCCTGAGCTGCGCCCCTTCACCGGGCGGATGTTGCCCACGTTGTCCTTCACCAGCCGCACGGCGTTGAGCGCCGCCCGCAGGACCGGATCGTCCTCGTACAGCAGCTGGCGGCTCTTGAGGAGGTCGCCCCAGAGCTTCCACGCCGGGGCCATGGTGCGGATCGACTGGTCCACCGGGACGATGGGCCACCCTCGGTCCTGCCAGCGCTTGATGTCCCGCGCCTGGCTGGGGTGCGGGTCCACGCCGATCTTGCGGATGTCGTACCGGGCCATGAGTGCCTCTATCTCAGCCTCCACGACGGTCATGTCGTGGTACTCGCCGGGCATCCGGCGCAGGAACCCCTGCTCGCACCACTGCCCGAGGGGGTTGCGGCACCGCTTCTCGTCCAGGGCCATGTCGAGCCCGGCCCACCAGGAGACGTTCCGGGCGCGCAGCTGCGGCCCGTCCACGACCATCAGGCACATGGTGGTGAGGTCCAGCTGCGGTCCGTAGCCGCCTCGGGAGAGGTCCAGGCCGATGACGGCCGGCGCGCCCTGGAGGCGGGACCAGTCGCAGGGCTGCATCTGCCGCTCGAGCACCGACAGGTCCACGTCGGTGGTGGCGATTTCGTGGTAGCGGCAAGCAAGCTGCGTCTCAAACTCGGCGATCTGCTCGGGGTCGCCCGACTGGAGCATGGTCCGCGCCGAGAGCTCGAGCTGCGTCGGGTCGATGATCGTGCCAAGTCCGGGGTGGGCCTTGCCCCACGCCGACGGGTCCGCCGCCTGGTCATCCTGCTCGAGGCCGTAGAGCATCGGCCACCAGCCGGCCGGGTACGGGCTGCCGTCGGCGATGGCGCGCTCCAGCTGGTCCCAGTAGCCCCAGATCGGGCGGGTCTTCTGCTCCGGGTCGGGGGTCGTGATGGCGAGCAGCTGGCTGGTGGCGAACTTGGCGAGGCCCGTCAGCAGCCGGCCGAACGCCTTGTCCATGCGGGCGACCTCGTCGGCGATGACGAGGCGCGCCGTCAGGCCGTCGAGCGCCTTGTCCGTGCAGGGCAGCGAGATGTACCGATTCCCGCCGTGGCGCACGCGGCCGGGGTGCGCAGGCGTCGAGCCGCCCGTCGCCTTCCAGCTGTCCTCGTCCTTGTCGGCCACGTCGCCGGCGAGCGTCCCGCACATGGTCTGCATCCGCTCAAAGGTCTTCTGGGCGAGCCGGCCGTCCGGGGCCACCGAGCAGAACTCCAGCCGGCTGCCGGGGTCGCGCATCGCCGCCATCAGCAGGCTCGCCGCGAACTCGGTCTTACCGTTGCCGCGTGCGACCGCCAGCAGCAGCGCCTTCGTCGCGGGCGTGTCGGAGCGCCGGCCGTCGATCACCCGCCGCCTGGCGAGCAGGACCATCGCCACCATGCACTGCCAGGGCATCCAGACCAGGGGCTGCCCCGCGCCGGCCTCGGCGCCCTGCCCGCACTTCAGCGCGAAGGCGCGCGCGTCCTCGGCCCGCTGCTCGTCCCACCAGACCGCGTGCGCCGCCGGGTCGGCCCGCTCGGCCAGGTAGCGGCGGCAGGCGTCGCGGATCCGGGCGTTGGCCGTCGTGGAGCCATCCAGGACCGCCTCCGCGTAGGCGTCCGCCTGCTGCGCGCATAAAGGCGGCTTCGGGCGGTGCTTACGCCGTCGGTCGGTTTTGACGGTTCCCCCAACGCGGTCCCCGACGGGCCGAGGGGGGCTCGGGGTCAATGGGGGGGGTGAAGCAGTTGCTTCACCCTGCTCGTTCGCCTGCTTCGCGCGCGGTCTTCGCTGCATGGCATTCCTTGCACAGGCTTTGCAGGTTGGTCCACTCGTCCTTGCCACCTCGATGCAGCGGCACGACGTGATCCGTTTCCAGCTCACCCACCGCACCGCAGTTGGCGCATTGCAGGTTCACCTGGCGGTAGTGCTTCTGCCTGCGCCAGTTGCGCACGGGCTTGGGCGCTTCGAGCCTGAACGGCTCGCCCAAGCTGCCTTTGAACTTCCACCTACGCAGCGCCACGCACGGCCTCGCAGAAACGGTCATCGTCCTCGTTGCGCCACGCGATCAGCCATGGGCCATGGTCCTGCCTGCACACCACGACCGGGATCTTGCCATCGTCGGCGTCCCGGATGGCCTGCGCCATGAACCCCTCGACGGCCTTGCACTGCGGCGCACGCTCGGGGAGCAAGGTCTGCTCCCTCACGCGGTGCAGGTTCGAGAGCAGGCAGAAGAGCATCCCGTCGTCCGTGATGCTCAGCACCTGCTTCTCTGCCCTGCGTTGCCAGTGCGTCAGCCGGTGGCCGCGCACCTTGACCTCGACGTGCAGGGCAGAATCTCCCTGGACGGGCTCAAGGTCGGCCTTGGCCTTGCCCCAGCGCTGGGCCGTGCGACGCCACTCGACCCCCGTGCACTCGGTCAGCACGCGTGCCGCCTCCAGCTCCCCTCGGGAGCCCTTTGCTCGGCTGTTCATCGCTTGATCTCCCGTACTCGGTGCCTTCCGACCTTGACCACCACGACCTCCTCGGGCCGGTCGTGCCTGGCGTCGGGGTTCTTGCCTCCACGAGCCTCGTTCAGCTCCTTGGTAAGCAGTTCCATGCACCGCTCTTGCACGACGATGGTTCGCCACAATGCGTCCAGGATCTGGTTGGCACGTTCGGGCAGCGCCGCACGGTTCGCGTCGTGCCAGGCACGGTCGCGATCCTCCTGGCGCTTGATGGCGGTCTTTCGCTCCGCTAGCCAGCTCACGCCGCCACCCCCTTCAGCCGGTGCAGGAGAACGGCACGAACGTCCCGAGCCCCGGCGAGCTGCTGGACCTGTTCGTTCAGGAGGTCGTACGCCGACCTGCCGGTGCGAGCCCACCCGAGGCAGAGGTCGCGCCAGCAGCGGGAAGCCTCGTCGAAGGTCAAGCCGTGCTGGACCATCACCTTCGCGCACACCCTGGCTTGGGCCACGATGTCTGCCCGAGGATCCCGCATCCGAATCCGCGCCTCCACATCCGAAGGAACCTCCACCCCTCCGGCTGCGGCGTCAGCCGCGCCTTGGTTAGGTTGGTGGTTAGTTCTATAGTTAGGATCCCTGTCGCTCCCTGCTACACCACCTGTAGCCGGCAGCGACACCACCTGTCGCTCCCCGCTACACGTGGGTGTCGCTCCCTGCGACAGGTCAAGGACGTAGGTGAGGGCCTTTCCGAAGCCTCGGGCCTGCACCACCTCCTTCTTCCGCAGCGACTGCAAGGCCCGGTTCACGGTGGTGCGGTGGAGCCTCGTCTTGGCCGCCAAGGCAGCCTGTGACGGGAAGATCCGGGCGCCGTAGTCAGCCAGGGCGAGGAGCACCAGCAGCTCGTCGGAGGTCAGGCACGGGGCGAGGCGGAAGACCTCACTCGGATGCGTCTTCGGCATCAGAACGGCACCTCCTCTCCCGCCGGATCGACCCAGCCGTCATGCACGACCATGCCGTCGCCGTAGGGCTTGAGCTGGAGCACGATCTTGGCGCCCGCGTCGAACTTCACGGGCTCGAACGAGGTGAACCACTCGATGCCCTCGCCGGCCTCGATGCCGACTCGGTAGTACTCCTTGCCGGACTTGCTGGTCTTTGGTTGCACTCCTGTACAAACGCCGCGAATCTCCTGAAAGGCCGGCGCAGACGCCTGCTTGCCTCCTGCGGGCTTCGACGCCTT
>Ga0208465_1000230_pt1 | contig 17570 bp, 15 predicted proteins | sample LakMenEpi31Aug10_FD_150749 | JGI IMG/M metagenome (GOLD analysis project Ga0208465, IMG submission 150749) | Freshwater microbial communities from Lake Mendota, WI - 31AUG2010 deep hole epilimnion (SPAdes) | ecosystem: Environmental > Aquatic > Freshwater > Lake > Epilimnion/Euphotic zone ...
CCTCTCCCCCTCTCCCCTTCTCCCCTTCTCCCCTTCTCCCCTGCTCCCCTGCCCCCCCTCTCTGCAAGTGGGCAGTGGATGTTTTGTCAGTCAATTAGGCCCTCCGACCTTAAGGGATGTTTAAGGAAGACTAGGGGGCCTGTAGTCAGTGACATTAATACCTGCTACCATGCAGGCTGAAATGGCTAACGCCATATCTTTTCAGAAGTTAACCCCGTGAGGAGTGGTCCATGCAACGTTATCTTGATCTATTAGGCCTATTTGCGGTTTCTGGGTGTTTAGCCCTGGTGGTCAACACCACTGCCATGGCTCAAAGCCCCGATACGATCTCCCCTAAATCTGTGCCGATGACCCCCGCATTGCAATTGAGCCAGGCTAACGCCACCGGGGTAAATCAGCTCACTGAGGATCTTGACACCCAGCCCCAAACCCCCCTAGAAGCCTGGGGTGAAGCTCTGGGGCTAACCGACAAACAAAAGACTGATATTGAGGCGATCTTTGCCCTTTACCAGCCCCGGATCGAAGAATCCGCCACGGCCTATTTCGAAGCCCTGGATGCCCTCAACCAGGTATTGGTTCCTACCAATGACAGCCAGGTAATCGTCGCCGCTCGCAATACGGTGGTGACCCACGAACGGGCCACCTACGATCTACTTTTCCAGCGCAATATAGCCATTCGGGAAGTCCTCGATCCCACCCAGCGGGCCGTGATTAACACCGCTCTGCGGGATCTACTAGATCTAGACTCCCTGGCGGAACTGCCCGAACAACTTCAGTTTCCCGACAACCTGATGGGTCAGTCTGCTGAAACCGCCGTAGCCAGCTTAACCAGGGATGGTTGGCAGGTGGTGGCGGAAACCCCTGGTCTGGTGCAACTGGATCGGGGTCAGGAGTCCCTGGATTTAGATGTCAACCGTAATGGCATCATTACTGGATTCAACCTCCGCTAGGTTCGCCCCTGTCAACGGCAGTTCTCCTGGCCAGGTTGAGTCATCCCATCCATAGCTTGGCCCGGGGCGTTCCCGGTGAAACCTTTCACCGGGAACGCCTCCGTGGTGTCTCCGCCCCCTGCCGGTGGCAATCGCCACCGCAAGGCAGCAGGCCCGGATGAGCCGCTTGAGCTTGGGTTAGGTTTTAGGGGGGGCTAATATCCAGGGTGGTAGATCGGCCACAACAGCGATCGATGCCCAGGCGATCGCAGAGTAAATCTCCCACCGCGTTGGCCACGGTGAACTCGCCATAGAAGCTTTGGGAAAAATCAAAGGCCTGGAGTTCCGTTAAAATTGCCATCACCATGGAGCCCAGGTCCACCTCCCCCTCCAGGCGCTGACGCAGAAACACCTGGACCACCCGATCGGCGATCGCCCTATTTGCCGGCTCCGGCAAATACTCGGTATCCAACCAGGCCAGCAGGTGCGATCGCAGCCAGTCTACCTCCTCCTGGGGGTTTTCCAGGGGCGGTAGGGTAATGGAGTCAGGGGGGTTAGCCATGGCCTATCGGGTAAATCGCTCCTGAATTAGCTCAAGCACCGCCCGCATCCCCATGGCTTCCCCCCCCTCCGGCCGCCCCGGCAGGTTACGCAGGTTCCAGGCCATCAAGTCGATGTGCACCCAGGGCAGGTCAGGGCGGACAAACTCCTGGAGAAACAGGGCGGCGGTAATGGCTCCCCCGTAGCTACTATCGGAGATATTGGACAAGTCCGCCACCTTGCTTTCCAGGAAAGCCCGATAGGGCTGGTGTAGGGGCAGGGGCCAGAGTGGGTCATCCACCCGTAATCCACAATCCACCAGCTGCTGGGCCGTGGCCGGATGGTTGCTAAAGCAGGCGGGCAGTTCCGTCCCCAGGGCCACCCGGGCAGCGCCGGTGAGGGTGGCGAAGTCAATCAGCAGATCGGGCTGCTCACCCACCGCCTCCCAGAGGGCATCCGCCAGCACCAGACGGCCCTCCGCATCGGTATTGCCCACCTCCACCGTCAGCCCCCGGCGGGAGGGCAGCACATCCAGGGGGTAAATGGCATTGCCAGCAATGCTGTTTTCCACCGCCGCGATCAACAACCGCAGGCGCACCGGTAGCTGGAGCCCCATGATCAGGGCGGCCACCCCCAGGGCATTGGCCGCCCCGCCCATGTCTTTCTTCATCAGCTTCATACCCGCGGCGGACTTGATATCCAAACCGCCGGTATCAAAGCAGACCCCCTTGCCCACCAGGGTCACCCGAGGGGCATCGGGGTGGCCCCAGGTCAGGTCCAGCAGGCGGGGAGCCTGGCTACTGGCCCGGCCCACCGCATGGATGAGGGGATAGTTCTGGCTCAGCAGGTCATCGCCGCAGATTACCCTCAACTCAGCGGCGTGGCTATCCGCCAGGGTTTGGGTAGCCGCCTCCAGCTGGGCTGGCCCCAGGTCGGCGGCGGGGGTATTGATCAGGTCCCGCACCAGGGTGGTGGCCGCCATCACCTGGGTGACGTAGGCCTGATCGGCATTAGCCGGGGGGGCGAGGTGGGGTTGGGGCCGTGCCTGGGGCCGTTTATAGGGGGTGAAGCGATAGCTGCCCAGACCCCAGCCCAGCCAGAGTTTGGTGGCGATCGCCGCCGGCCAATCCTGGGCCAGGTAATAGCTATGGGGGGGGAGGCTCTGGGGCAGGGCTCCCAGGGTCCAGGTGTCGAGGGTTTCCCCCCAGCCCACCAGCACCTTTGCCAGGCTGCCACCGAGCCCGGGCACCAGGCAAACCTGGTTAGCCTCCGCCCTAAAGCCAGTGGCTTCCGCCCAGGGCTGACTATCTTGATGCTGGGCGGCTAACTCCGCCGTCGTAACCAGGTAAATGGGAATGGGCCCTGACAAAATCCGATCCTCGCAACCACGCGCTCCAGTTGTCTAGTTTAACGAAGTTTTCCGGGCAATCATCAGGCCATTCAGGGGAGAAACCCCGGGCTAATGTTGTCGATTACTGATATTACCAGGCAGCCGGGCTGGGATCCGACTAGGGTCGGCTACCTGGGGTAGCATTGCCGCTCCAGTATTGATAACAACTGTAGGCCAGGGTGACCACCCCGGCGGCGATCGCCGTTTCATCCACCTCAAACTTGGGGTGATGCAGGGGATAGTTGTGGGCCCGGTCTCGAAAGCCTACCCCCAGGCGAAACATGGTGCCTGGGGCGTGCTCCAGGTAGAGGGAAAAGTCCTCCGCCCCCAGGGAGGGTTCCTGGATAATTTGCAGATAGTCTGACCCCAGGGCCTGGCGAGCACAATCGGCGGTCAGGTCGGTGAGGACCGGATCATTCATCACCGAGGGCACCCCCCGTCGGTAGTGGAGTTCGTAGCGGGCTCCGTGGGACTGGCACACCCCCGCCACAATGGTCTCAATCCATTGAGGTAGGCGGTTACGGCTATCGGGGTGGAGCGATCTCACGGTGCCGGTTAACTTCACCCGATCGGCAATCACGTTGGGGGCCCGGCCACCGCTAATCTGACCAATGGTCAGGACCACTGGATGGAGGGGGTTTTGGGTGCGGCTGATGGACTGCTGCAGGGTGGTGACCACCTGGGCGGCAATCCAGATGGCGTCGATCGCCTCGTGGGGCCGAGCCCCGTGGCCCGACTCACCAATGATGGTAATGTCCAGATCGTCGGCGGCGGCGGTCAGGGCCCCGTAGCGGACCCCAATGGTGCGAGCCGGGAGACTGGGGTAGGTGTGCAGGGCCAGGATGGCGGACACCCCCGCCATCACCCCATCCTCAATCATCCAGCGGGCTCCCTGGGCGGTTTCCTCCGCCGGCTGGAAGAGGAAGCGGGTGGTGCCCGGCAGGGTCAGGCCTAGCTGGGCCAGCACCATGGCGGTGCCCAGGGCAACGGTGGTGTGGACATCGTGGCCACAGGCATGCATTAAACCAGGGTGGCTGGAGGCAAACTCCAGTTCCACCCGCTCGGAGATCGGCAGCCCATCCATATCGGCTCGAATGCCCAGAATGCGGGGATCATCTCCCCCGGCTAACTCCCCCACCACGCCGGTTTTGCCCACCAATTCCTGCACCCGCAGACCGCAGGAGGAGAGGACCCCGGCCACGTAGGCGGCGGTTTTGTACTCCTGGCCGCTCAGTTCCGGGTGACTGTGGAGGTGGCGACGGATCTCAATCAACCGGGGGGTCAGGGTCTGGACCAGGGCCTGGATCTGGCGGAGCATGGCGGGTAGGGTGAGGGGGTGGGTGGGGGACAATCGCTGGCCCTGCCCTCAGCGGGGCAAGGCGCTCTCATGCCAGGGGCGCAGCAGGGCGTCGGAGAGGGTGGACGGCCCCAGGCCGCAGGCCCCCAAGCCCGCTGTGGCTAACCCCAGGCAACTCGCCCTCAGCAGGTGACGGCGAGACCAATAGAGCGTATTATCCATAAACTTAACCCAGGTTCTAAGGGTATTGTAGTGGCTTGGCTGTCCTGCCGCGGCCCAGGTTTCCTCCATTCATTCCCATCCCGTCCCCAACTGGTGTACATTATGGGAAAATTATGACAACAGTTTAAGCAACCCTATTCTAAGGAGCTCTAAGTTATGGACTGGCGAGTGGTGGTGGTACTTTTGCCGATTATCATTGCGGGCAGTTGGGCCCTATTTAACATTGGTCGAGCCGCCCTGGGCCAACTCCAAGATTTCCTTGACCGGCAGGCCTAGGGCTGGAGACTTACCAGAGCCGGCCCTAGCTGGCGAAAGGCAATGCCCCGGTGGCTGTGGTGATGTTTATCTAGGGCAGACATTTCGCCGAAGGTTTGCCCTAACTCCTCCACATAAAACAATGGGTCGTAGCCAAACCCTCCCTGTCCCCGGGGCTCGGTGAGGATGCTTCCATGACAAATCCCTTCCGTTTCCAGGGCAATGGTGCCATCGGGGCGAGCCAGGGCTAGGGCGCAGACGAATTGGGCTCGCCGATTTTTAACTCCAGCCATAGCGGTTAGCAGGCGTTCTATGCGAGCCCGATCGCTGTCGGCGTAGCGGGCGGAGTAGATGCCCGGAGCTCCGTTCAGGGCATCCACCTGGAGGCCAGAGTCGTCGGCGATCGCCCATGCCCCCAGGGCCCTGGCCACCCCACTGGCCTTCAGCCGAGCATTTTCTAGGAAGGTCTGACCGGTTTCCTCAATGTCCAGGTGGTTGGGCTTCAACGCCAGGGACCAATCCAGATGCTTGAGGTAGGCCTGCATTTCCCTTAATTTTCCTGGGTTGCCGGTAGCGACAATAACGGTGGCCATAGGTTAATTTTGATATTGATGATTGGGTTGATCTGTGGGGGCCAAGCTCCCCCAGACTCTTATTTTATAGTGTTGGTAAGCCCGCCTAGGGCTGCGTTGATCTCTCAAGGCTAAATCTGGGCAGGCGTTCTGGCTCCTCTCCGCCGGGCCATAGCGGCCATGGCTAGAGGTTTAGATTCCCCACCTGGTTCAACTGACCCTCTATACGATCTTCCTATGGATAAACACGCCAAAATCTATGTCGCCGGCCACCGTGGTTTGGTGGGCAGCGCCCTGGTGCGAGCCCTAGAGGCCCAGGGCTACCCTAACTTACTTCTGCGATCCAGCCAGGAGTTGGACCTGCGCAACCAGGCCGAGGTGGATCGGTTTTTCGCCGAGGAGCGGCCGGACTACGTCTTCCTGGCGGCGGCCCGGGTGGGAGGCATCCAGGCCAACAATACCTACCGGGCGGAGTTTATCTACGAAAATCTGATGATCGCCGCCAATGTGATCCACAGCGCCTATGGCCATGGGGTGACTAAGCTACTGTTTCTTGGGTCTTCCTGTATCTATCCCAAGCTGTGCCCCCAGCCCATGAAGGAGGAGTACCTGCTGACCGGTTTTCTAGAGCCCACTAACGAGCCCTACGCGATCGCCAAGATCGCCGGCCTGAAGCTCTGCGAAAACTACCAGCGTCAGTACGGGGCTAACTTCATTGCCGCCATGCCCACCAACCTCTACGGCATCAACGACAATTTTGACCTGGCCAATTCCCACGTTCTACCGGCCCTGATGCGCAAGTTCCACGCCGCCAAGCAAGGGGGAGATGACACGGTCACCGTCTGGGGCAGTGGCACCCCCCTGCGGGAATTTATGTACGTGGATGACCTGGCGGAGGGGCTGCTGTTTCTGATGGACCACTACGACCACACCCCCGAGTTTATTAACATCGGCACCGGTGCGGAGGTCTCCATTCGAGAACTGGCCCTCACCCTGCAGGCGGTGGTGGGCTTTGAGGGAGAACTGGCCTTCGACCCCGACAAACCCGATGGCACCCCCCGCAAACTGATGGATGTATCCCGGTTGCACCAGCTGGGCTGGCGGGCCAAAACCGATCTAAAAACCGGCATTGAGCAAACCTACCAATGGTTTCAACAGCACTACCCCAGCCTGGTTTAGCTCTATCTGTCTGGCTCCTGAGCACTGATTGCTGACCCTTCTCTTAAAGAGAGCATCCCACTTTTGTAAGTTTGCCCCCATCCCCTAACCCCTTCTCCCTTTTTGGGAAAAGGGGAACCGGATTCAAAGTCCCTCTCCCGCTCTGGGAGAGGGATTTAGGGTGAGGGCTTGGGATGCATCCCTCTTAACGGTCGTCGAATATAGGCCACCTGGCCCTAGACCGGGCAGGCCACCTGGGTACCCCCCAGGCCGCAGTAGCCGCCAGGGTTCTTGGCCAGGTACTGTTGATGGTAGGCTTCGGCGTAGTAAAACTCTGGGGCCGGCAGAATCTCCGTGGTAATCAAACCATAACCCGCCCCCTGCAGGGCCTGCTGGTAAGCCTCGCGGGAGGCCTCCGCCTGCTGCCGCTGGGCCTCGGAGTAAACGTAGATGCCGGAGCGATACTGGGTACCGACATCATTGCCCTGGCGCATGCCCTGGGTGGGGTTGTGGCTTTCCCAAAATAGCCTCAGCAACTCGCCGTAGCTGACCTGGGCGGGGTCAAAAACCACCCGCACCACCTCATTGTGGCCGGTCAAGCTGGAACAGACCTCCTGGTAGGTGGGGTTGGGGGTGTAGCCAGCGGCGTAGCCCACCGCCGTGGAGTAGACCCCCGCCTGTTGCCAGAACTTTCGCTCCGCCCCCCAAAAGCAGCCCAGGCCAAATAGGGCCAACTCCAGCCCCGCCGGGAAGGGAGGGGTGAGGGGGTTACCGTTGACGTAATGGCGATCGGGGACCGCCATAACCGTTGATCGCCCCGGTAGGGCCTGATCGGGGGCGGGCATTTCGGTCTTTCTACCTTTACCTAAACCAAAGAAAACCATAGGACCGTCTGTAGCTAGGGGTTCACTCTACCTCTTCACTATAGGACAACTTTCCGGGGGCAGCCCGTCACCCTACTGATCACCTAAATAGGCCACCAGGGCCTGCAATTTATCCCAGGCGGCGCCACTGGTGAGGATGTCGCGGGCCAGCCCAATACCCTGGATCAACTCCTCCTGCAGGTCCCCAGGGGAGAGCTTTGCCCCCACCTTGAGGGCCAGGGCCGCATTCAAGGCCACCACATCCCGCTGGGCGGCCGTCCCCTTGCCCTGTAGGACGGCGGTGAGGATGGCGGTATTTTCTGCAATATCGCCGCCCCGCAGGGCGTTGGTGGGGGCGGCGGTGAGCCCCAGGGTCTGGGGATCGATCACCGCCTGGCTAACCTGGCCGGCGGTCACCACCGCCAAATCGGTTTTGTCCCCTAACCCCGCCTCATCCAACTGCTCCCGTCCATGCAGGACGATCGCCTGGGGCCGACCCAACTGGTTTAGGGCGGCGGCCATGGTGGGCACCACCGCCGGGTCATAGACCCCAATCACCTGACCGGTGGGTTGCAGGGGATTGACCAGGGGCCCCAGCAGGTTAAACACTGTGCGCACCTTCAGGGCACTGCGCAGGGGGGCCACCGCCTTCATGGCGGGGTGCCAACCGCGGGCAAACAAAAAGGTGATGCCCACCGCCTCCAGGGCCGCCTGCACCTGGGCCGGGGCCGCCCCCAGGTTAACCCCCAGGGCCTCCAGCACATCGGCGGAGCCCACCTGACTGGAGGCCGATCGGTTACCATGCTTAGCCACCCGGATACCGGCGGCGGCAGCCACAAAGGCCACCGCCGTGGAGATATTAAAGGTCTGGGCCCCATCCCCGCCGGTGCCGCAGGTGTCAATGCAGGGTTGGTGATGGTGCACCGGTTGGGAGGCCCCCACCGCCTGGCTTTGCAGCACCCGGGCCATGCCAGCCAACTCATCCGCCGTCACCCCCTTAGTCTGCAGAGCCCCCAGCAGTGCCCCTGACATCACCTCTGGGATGGCCTCACTCAGCCAGCCCTGCATCAGCTGTTCAGCCTCCTGTTGACTCAGGGAATGGCGCAAGATCAGGGTGCGGAGCAGACTGGACCAGTCTGGGGGGGAAATCTCAGGGGGGGAAGACAAGGAGGACACCATCGACATTCCGTAGTTATGCCCCAACACTCCCCCAGGCCAACCAGGGGATCGGCCCGGGTGGCCACGGCGGAGGCGGAGGGAAAGACCCCTTCAATCTACCAGAATCTAGTCAGGCAGAGGTGAGTCCCCAGGACGGTTATCGCCGCCGCTGATAACCAGGGCGATGCCGCGATCGGGGCTCCCCCATCAGCCCCAACAGAGGACCCAGGATCATACCCACCAGGAAGCCACCGGAATGGGCCCAATAGGCAATGCCAGTGGAGCTAACATTCATATTTTGACTCAGGGCAAATAAACTGAATAGAGCCTGTTGTACAAACCAAAAACCCAGGAAAAATAGGGCTGGAATTTGTACCGTAGTAAAGAAAAAGGGTAAGGGAATCAAGGTGATAATCTGTGCCTTAGGAAAACGCAGCACGTAGGCGCCCATAATGCCGGCAATGGCGCCACTGGCGCCAAGGGTGGGCAGGGCGGAGTTAGGGTCAAAAACCCATTGAACTAGGCCGGCGACCACGCCACACCCCAGGTAGAAAATCAGGAACCTAAAATGCCCAAGTCGGTCTTCAATGTTATTGCCAAACACCCAGAGAAACAGTAGATTTCCAGCCAGGTGGAGAATCCCTCCATGCAAAAACTGAGAGGTGAGTAGGGTAGCCCATTCTAGACTAGGGGTGAGAGGAACCGCCTGGAAACTGGCAGTCAGCTGGACGGGAACGATCGCCCAACGATCAAAAAAGGACTCTAGCTCAGCGATCGGTAAACCTGACTGGAAAACAAATACGGTAATGTTTAGGACAAGAATACTATAGGTAATAATAGGGGTTGTGCTAATCGGGTTATCGTCACGCAGAGGAACCACAGTCTATGCCTCGGAACTTAAGTGGGTAACTATCTTCGAAGGCGCCTTTTGTCTATGACAACTCCATAGACAATTCTCCATTACAATCTAGGGATTCCCTCCAGAACAGCGATCCTCACTAAGAGGAGCTTTACCAAGGCGAAACTCATAGAAATTGCTGAATGAACCGTGATCATTAGGAGTCTTTAAACCAGCTTTTTTAGAAGATGATTTGGGGCGTCCGTGGCTGGATGATTAAACCTAACCTATTTATCCTTTAAGGGGTCTTTTAGAGTACTGTCTCCCTTCTAGCATAGGATTCGGGCTTGGGAAATAGGGTTGACAGTCAGGAAAGCCAGACTTTATTAATGGCGTTGATAGTAGATATTGAGACCTGGTATAAATAAAATCTGTGTAAAACTTATAGAATAACGTGTAAAACTTTAGCTCACTGCGAATCCTGGCTATGGGCTAAAGGTATCTAATTCACTACGTTTAACCTGTTAACTTTAACTCCTAGACTTGTGCCCATGAGCTATCCCAGCTTCCACAGCTATATTAGAACGCTGAGAAGTTTGCTGAAGCGTAAACAACGGTGGCTCCTGGAGGAATCAACTTTCCTGGCTGACCTATGTCTGGCCTACGGCAGTATTGCCGGCCTTTCAGAGCAGCAGAAACGCACCCTTTTTTTGGCAGCTCACTTCAAAAACCTGGGGGCCTTATACTTGGACGACCATTGTCTCCATCAAGGCTTTGACGACCATAAGCAGGCCCTTAAGGAAATGCAAGGGCTCTTCACCGAAAGCGCCCAAATGGCCCGAGAGGCTGGCCTTAAGGATGTGGCGGTGGTGCTGGAGCAGTATTATCAACGGGCTATCCCGGGCGACTATCTGGCCCGGGTTTTTCAGGTGATTAATGCCTGGGTATCCTGCCGGCAACGGAAGGGTTGGCGCAGTTCCATGGGGGATAAGGAAGCCTTGGTGATTCTACGACAGCGGGCCGAAATGGGTTGGTCTGACCCTGAGATTGTATTTCATTTCATTGAACATCTCTGTCGATACTCCTCTCGCCCAGAGCTGGTTGAAGCCTGCTCGATTTCGGGGTTTGAGACTGCTCCTGCATCCTCAGCAGCTGACCTAGGAAGCTTGGATCCCTGGCAGTCAGGGCCCTGGTCCCTCAGCGAGGTCTTGGAGACTGACAGCTACTGAGACCGGTCCTCCGGGATACTAGGGCCCTGCGACAATCAAGGGTTGGGTCTACCTAATGGGATTGGGTCTTTTAAACTAGAGTGATGTAGTTCTACCATTGTTGTTGTCCAGGACTTGCTTACCCATGACCCCCCCCATTTCCCCTGGTGGACCCATTTCCCCCCAGCCCCCCTTTGCCCTAGAACCGGTGCCGGACTGGCATAGCTTGACCAGTGCCGAAGCCCTGGCCCACCAGGCCGTGGATGCCAACCTGGGATTAACCAGCGCTGAGGTCGCCGCCCGCCAGAGCCAGTTTGGCCCCAACGAGCTGGAGGAGGCGGCGGGTCGACAAACCTGGGAAATTGTGCTGGATCAGTTTAAGAATATTATGCTGATCATGCTGATCGTGGTGGCGATCGTCTCCGCTGTCCTGGATCTGGCCAGTGGGTCCTTCCCGAAGGATGCCATCGCGATTTTTGCCATTGTCGTTCTCAACGGCATCCTGGGCTACCTGCAGGAAAGCCGGGCGGAGAAGGCCCTGGCTGCCCTGAAGCGACTCTCCTCCCCCCAGGTGCGGGTGCTCCGGGGTGGCCAGGAGGAGGAGGTGGATGCCCGATACCTGGTGCCCGGGGATGTGATGATGATCGAAGCCGGCACCCAGGTGGCCGCCGATGGGCGTCTGCTGGAGGCGGCTAATTTACAAATTCGAGAATCGGCCCTGACCGGGGAGGCGGAGGCGGTGACTAAACGTCCCCTGGTGGTTTTGGCCGCCGATGCCCCTCTCGGCGATCGCCTCAACCTGGTGTTCCAGGGCACCGAAGTGATCCAGGGACGGGCCAAGGTGTTGGTCACCCACACCGGTATGGCTACGGAACTGGGGAAAATTGCCACCATGCTGCAGACGGTGGAGACAGAAGCCACGCCGTTGCAGCAACGCATGGCCCAACTAGGCAACGTCCTGGTCACCGGAGCCATGGCCCTGGTGGCCCTGGTGGTGGTGGGGGGTCTACTGCGCACCGGTGATCTGAGTTTGTTTAGCGAGCTCCTGGAGGTCTCCCTGAGCATGGCGGTGGCGGTGGTGCCCGAGGGACTGCCGGCGGTGATCACCGTTACCCTGGCCCTGGGTACCCAGCGCATGGTGCGTCGCCAGGCCCTGATCCGCAAATTGCCGGCGGTGGAAACCCTGGGGTCGGTGACCACCATTTGTTCCGATAAAACCGGCACCCTCACCCAAAATAAAATGGTGGTACAGCAGATTGCCACCGGCAGTGAGGTTTACCAGGTCTCCGGGGAGGGCTATAGCCCCCTGGGCAAGTTTGAAACGGCGGGGCACCTGACCACCGCCGCCGATCACCCGGAACTCACCACCCTATTAATGGCCTGTGCCCTGTGTAACGATGCCAGCTTGCAACAACAGAATGGAGGTTGGACCATCCTGGGGGATCCAACCGAGGGGGCGCTGCTGACGGTGGCGGCTAAGGGGGGCCTCTACAAGGAGTCCCTGGCCGACGCCTACCAACGGGTGGCGGAGATTCCCTTTTCCTCAGAACGGAAGCGCATGAGTGTGGTCTGCTCCACCGCCCATGCCCACCAGCCGGTGTTTACCGCCCCCTACCTGATGTTCACCAAGGGATCACCGGAGCTGGTGCTGGAGCAGTGTGGCCAGATCGAGCTGGACCATACCACCCAGCCCCTGACCCAGGCCCAACGCCAGCAGATCCTAGACACCAACGATCGCATGGCTAAGGGGGGGCTGCGGGTGCTGGGCCTGGCCTTCAAGCCCCTGGGGGACTGCCCCGGCGAAACCGAATTAGAGGGGAGGGAAACCGATCTGATCTGGCTGGGGTTGGTGAGTATGCTGGATGCCCCCCGTCCGGAGGTGGCCACCGCCGTAGCCGCCTGCCGTCGGGCCGGTATTCGCCCGATCATGATTACCGGCGATCACCCCCTCACCGCCCGGGCGATCGCCGAAACCCTGGGCATTAGTAGCCCTGGCGCCCCGGTACTGACCGGTCAGGATTTGGCTCGTATGAGCCCCGCCGATCTAGAGGACAAGGTGTCCCAGGTGAATGTCTATGCCCGGGTTGCCCCTGAGCACAAACTACAGATCGTCAAAGCCCTGCAACAGCGGGGAGAGTTTGTGGCCATGACTGGAGATGGGGTGAATGACGCCCCCGCCCTCAAGCAGGCAGACATCGGTATCGCCATGGGAATTACCGGCACCGATGTTAGTAAGGAAGCCAGTGACATGGTGTTGCTGGATGACAACTTTAGTACCATCGTGGCGGCGACGGAGGAGGGTCGGGTGGTCTACGACAACATTCGTCGCTTCATTAAGTACATTCTGGGCAGCAACATTGGGGAGGTGATCACCATCGCCGCCGCTCCCCTGATGGGGCTGGGGGGAGTGCCCCTGGCCCCCCTACAAATTCTCTGGATGAACCTGGTTACCGATGGTTTGCCCGCCCTGGCCCTGGCCATGGAACCCGCCGAGCCCACCGTTATGCAACGACCTCCCTACGACCCTCGAGAGAGTATCTTTGCCCGGGGACTGGGCAGTTACATGGTGCGGGTCGGCTTTGTCCTGGCGATTTTAACCATCGCCCTGATGGCCTGGGCCTACCACTATACCCACCAGCCCGGCTACGGCGGCAACCCTGACACCTGGAAAACCATGGTTTTTACTACCCTCTGCATCGCCCAGATGGGCCACGCCCTGGCGGTTCGATCCGAGAGTCAGTTAACCCTGCAGTTAAATCCCCTCAGCAACCCCTACGTCTGGGGTTCGGTGCTGTTAACCACCGCCCTGCAACTGCTGTTAATCTACGTACCGGTTCTACAACGCTTCTTTGGCCTCCACCCCTTAAGCGGGATAGAATTGCTGATCTGCTTTGGGTTCAGCGCCCTGGTGTTCGTCTGGTTAGAAATGGAGAAACTGGTGCTGGGTAAGGTGGCGCCCAGGCACCGCTAGTGGGTCAGCGGCCCTGGATCGTTGGGAGCTACCGACGTACCACCACCGATCCAGGGCTATGATTAAACAGGTCCGCCAACCCATGCTTGAATTCTTGAATTATTGAGGGAGCCTAATCCTGTGATCAACGACTGGCCTACTCTAGCTGACACTCCTGGGGATACCGCCCTGGATCACCGTTCCTATGTTGAGATGATTGAGGCAATCATTACCAGCCTCGATCAGGGGGATGGCCCCAGGGTCAGCCAGACCGAAACCGGTCATTTATGGGTATTTAAGTACGGCAGCGTCAATGTCTACGTTCAACTAACCGGAGAGACGGAGGAGGATACCCTCAGCCTCTGGTCGCCGGTACTTACCCTGCCGGCTAAGGATGAACTGGGTTTGTTTAAACACCTGCTGGAAATGAACTGTAATGAAACCCTGGAGGCCCGCTTTGGCCTATCCGGCGGCCAGGTACTGGTGATTACCACCCGCACCCTGGAGGATATTTCCGCCGCTGAAATTTCTCGACTGATGACCATTGTGGCCACCGTGGCCGATGATGCGGACGATGTGCTCAAGGCTGAGTTTGGGCTACCCTAGGCTTCAGGATCTGGTTATCCTGACTGACTGACCGGGCCAGGTTAGCCAACTGCAGACCAGCGGGGTATTGACCGTCTTCCTTGATGCGCTGAATCACCGTAGGCGGGATTCGCAGCTGCAGCCGGTCAGCCAGGGCCCGCACCACATCACCGCGGTCCAGAATGCCGGCCACCGCATCCGCCGGCGACAGCACCGTCAGCTGGGCCAGGGCCAGGTCCTCGAGCTGGGCAATCACCTCCGCCAAGGGGGTGGTCTCCCGGACCACCGGCAGGCTAGCCAGGGGTCTGGCCATCTGGTGTAGGGTCAGCACCTCCCACTGACTGCGCTCGATGTTGCGCAGATCGTCTACCACCACCATGCCCCGATAGCGCCCCTCGGAGGCGGCGAAGTAGGCTGATACATGCTTTTCCTCCAGCAGGTAGGTGTCGGCAAATTGGCGCAGGGTCATGTTGGCGTCCACCACCCGAAAGTCCCGGGTCATGGCATTGGCGGCAGTAAGGGATAGCATGGCCTCCTGCAGGTTGGTCACCTGGTTATAGGCGGCGGCGTTGCGCAGGGCGAACCAGCCAATGGCGGCAATCCAAAGGCCGGAGAAAATCTGGTAGACCAGGGTGATGGTGAGGCCGAAGAGGATGGCCAGGGAGCCCAGCACCTGGCCGGATCGTGCTGCCCAGCGGGTACCTTGAAAGCGATTGTTGGTGACCTTCCAGACCAGGGCCTTGAGCACCTGGCCACCATCCAGGGGTAGCCCCGGGATCAGGTTAAACAGGGTTAACACCAGGTTGATCTGGGCCACGCTGCCAATCACCAGGGCCATGGGAATCGGTAGGGCCTCCAGGTGGGTAAGCCCTGTCAACAGCAAAAACAGGCCGAGGCTAACCAGGGGGCCGGCGATCGCCACCCTAAAGGCAGCCCCTGGGGTACTGGATTCGCGATCAATGGCGGCAATGCCCCCAAACAGAAACAGGGTAATGGAGTTAACCGCGATCCCCTGGCTCCTGGCGGCCAGGCTATGGCCCAGTTCGTGCAACAGCACAGAGGCAAACAACAACAGGGCCAGGGCTAAACCCATGAGCCAGGCCCAGCCGCCCCAGTTACCTTGCCAGGACGGATCGAGGCCGTAGGAGGCGGTCACCAGGCATAGAATAATCAGCCAGGAGCGATCGATAAAGAAGGGAATGCCTAGAATTGCGCCCACCCGCCAACCAGATTGCATCGTCGAGACCTCCCAGGTGCTGTTTTTAGGCTCTGGCAGCCAGAGTCTACCCTCTATTCTAGTCGCTCTAGCGGTTGCCAGTCCGGTGAGGTAACGATTGCTTAGCCAGCGTCACGCCGAGCCGCCATTAGTAGGCCACAGCGAGCAACTACCCCAAGTCACCCCCAAGTCACCCCCAAGTCACCCTAGATGGGTTTCGGTGACCTTCCTTAACTTCAGAGAACCTTGACATTGCCTGGAAAACCCTTGGGCTGCGGAGAAATAGCCCTCAACTTAACAGTGGATGCGAGCGGAAACCCCTTAGAATAGTTGGGCCCTTAGAATAGTTGGGATTCCCCTAAGCCCCCTGCCGCCTATGCCCCGCCGTGATGACATCCATAAAATCCTGCTGATTGGCTCTGGCCCCATCGTCATTGGTCAGGCCTGCGAGTTTGACTACTCCGGCACCCAGGCCTGTAAGGCATTGCGGGAGGAGGGGTACCAGGTGGTGCTGGTGAACTCCAACCCGGCCACCATCATGACCGACCCGGAGACCGCCGATCGCACCTACATCGAGCCCCTCACCCCCGAGTTTGTGGAGCGGGTGATTGAGCGGGAGCGGCCCGATGTCATGCTACCCACCATGGGGGGGCAAACCGCCCTAAACATTGCCGTCACCCTGGCCAAAACCGGTGTTTTAGACCGCTACGGGGTGGAGCTGATCGGCGCCAAGCTGGAGGCGATCGAGATGGCGGAGGACCGCAAGCTCTTTAAGGAGGCCATGGAGCGGATTGGGGTGGGGGTGTGCCCCTCCGGTCTGGCGGAAACCCTGGAGGAGGCCCGCCAGATCGGCCGGCAGATTGGCAGCTTCCCGCTGATTATTCGTCCCGCCTTTACCCTGGGGGGCACCGGCGGCGGCATTGCCTATAACCAGGAGGAGTTTGAGGCGATCGCCCGCTCTGGCCTGGACGCCAGCCCCGTGTCCCAGATCTTGGTTGAACAGTCCCTACTGGGGTGGAAGGAATACGAACTGGAGGTGATGCGGGACCTGGCGGATAACGTGGTGATTATCTGCTCCATTGAAAACCTGGACCCCATGGGGGTGCATACCGGCGACTCGATCACCGTGGCCCCCGCCCAAACCCTCACCGATAAGGAGTACCAGCGCCTACGGGATGCCTCCATCAAGATCATTCGGGAAATTGGGGTGGAAACCGGCGGTTCCAACATTCAGTTTGCCGTCAACCCCGACACCGGCGATGTGATTGTCATCGAGATGAATCCGCGGGTCTCCCGCAGCTCCGCCCTGGCCTCCAAGGCCACCGGCTTCCCCATTGCTAAGTTTGCCGCCAAGTTGGCGGTGGGCTATACCCTCAACGAAATTTCCAACGACATCACGAAAAAAACCCCCGCCAGCTTTGAGCCCACCATCGATTACGTGGTGACCAAAATCCCCCGGTTTGCCTTTGAGAAGTTTCCGGGCAGCAGTTCCACCCTCACCACCCAGATGAAGTCGGTGGGGGAGGCCATGGCGATCGGGCGCACCTTTCAGGAGTCTTTCCAGAAGGCCCTGCGATCGCTGGAGACGGGCCGGGCCGGCTGGGGCTGCGATCGCCCCGAAAAACTGCCCAGCCTCAACGAAATTCGCCCCAAGCTGCGCACCCCCAACCCGGAGCGCATCTTTGAACTGCGCCACGCTCTGCAACTGGGGCTGACGGTGGAGGAAATCTACGACCTCACCGGCATTGACCCCTGGTTTCTGAACCAGATGGCGGGCCTGCTGAAGACCGAGAAGTTTTTGAAGCGCACCAGCCTGGAGCAGCTCAGCGCCGACCAACTGTGGGCCGTTAAACGCCAGGGCTTTAGCGATCGCCAGATCGCCTACGCCACCCACACCACGGAGGACGCCGTCCGCCAGTACCGCAAAGGCTTGGGGGTGATCCCGGTCTACAAAACCGTAGACACCTGCGCCGCTGAGTTTGAGGCCTTTACCCCCTACTACTACTCCACCTACGAAAGCGAAACCGAGGTGCTGCCCAGCGATCGCCCCAAGGTGATGATTTTAGGCGGGGGGCCCAACCGCATCGGCCAGGGCATCGAGTTTGACTACTGCTGTTGCCATGCCTCCTTCGCCCTCCAGGATGATGGCTACGAGACCATTATGGTCAACTCCAACCCCGAGACTGTCTCCACCGACTACGACACCAGCGATCGCCTCTACTTCGAGCCCCTCACCAAGGAGGATGTGCTGAATATCATTGAGGCGGAGCACCCGATCGGCGTGATCATCCAGTTTGGCGGTCAGACGCCGCTAAAGCTGGCCCTGCCCCTGCAGGAGTACCTGGCCAGTCAACCGGCCACCGCCCCGGATCAGCCCGTCACCCGCATC
>Ga0208465_1000231_pt1 | contig 17470 bp, 15 predicted proteins | sample LakMenEpi31Aug10_FD_150749 | JGI IMG/M metagenome (GOLD analysis project Ga0208465, IMG submission 150749) | Freshwater microbial communities from Lake Mendota, WI - 31AUG2010 deep hole epilimnion (SPAdes) | ecosystem: Environmental > Aquatic > Freshwater > Lake > Epilimnion/Euphotic zone ...
CCTAGAGCGCCGGTACAGAATTAAGAAACGGATCCATTTCCAAGAACTTAGTGATAATTGAGAGGTAACCACTATGGGGAAGTAATGGCCATGCGTCCTAAGTATTGGGAGCCTCCAATCGAACTGAGTCCTACCGAAGCATTGGTTGTAAAACGTATCAAACGGGCAAAACTGTTTGTGTTTCTGCGCCAGATCCGCCACGAGTTATTTGACGTGACATTTCAGGAGGAACTGAATCGCATTTTTTTAGATAGTGAGGTGGGACAACCACCGGTGCCTGGTGCTCAAATTGCGTTAACCATCCTGCTTCAAGCCTATACAGGCGCTTCAGATGATGAAGCGATAGAAGCGTTAGTGATGGACCGACGGTGGCAACTAGTACTGAATTGCCTGGACTGTGAGCAGGCCCCCTTCAGCAAGGCGACGCTGGTACGGGGACGACAGAGACTGATTAAACACCGTTTGGACCGGCGATTAGTGGAGCGGACGGTGGAACTGGCCAGCCAACGAGGGGGATTTGGTCCTCGGCAGTTGCGAGCGGCCCTGGATTCCAGCCCGCTGTGGGGAGCGGGTCGAGTGGAAGATACGTATAATCTTTTGGGCCATGCCATGCGCAAAGCAGTGGGCGTGGTGGCCGCTCAACAGGGGGGGGAGTTGAGCCAGATGAGTGAGACGATGGGAGTGTCGCTGCTGAGACAATCGAGTCTGAAAGCCGGACTTGACATTAACTGGGATGATCCGGAGGCCCGTTGCGACGCCCTGGTCCTGCTGGTCAATCTCTTAGAGACCGTCACGAAGTGGGTGGAGCAAGGGACGCCCCCCTCACCGGTTGCCCAGGCGGCCCTGGATACGGCGCAGCAAATCAAGACTCAGGATATTGAACTCAGCGATACGGGCAGACCTCAGTTAAAACAGAAGGTGGCCCGCAACCGTCGTATTTCTATCGAAGACCCCCACATGCGCCATGGCCGTAAGAGCCGACGGCAACGGGTCGATGGCTACAAACGCCATGTCCTCAGAGACCTCGACAGTGGCTTGATTCCTTGTGTTGGAGTGACGCCAGCCAATGTTCCCGAAGCCTGGATTACCGATGCCATTCAGGTAGACTTGAAAAGCCAGCAGCTCAGCCTCCGAGAACTCTCCATTGACCGGGCCTATTTAACTAGTAAACTGGTGCGCCAGCGGGATCAGTCATTGACCATCTACTGCAAAGCTTGGCCGGTACGTCACCGTCAGGGGTTATTCCCAAAAACGGCCTTTACCCTTGACTGGGAGGCTCAGACGCTCTGCTGTCCTAATCAAGTGACCCTGCCCTTGCGCCCTGGCCATACTGTTCGCTTTCCCTCTGAAATCTGCGCCAAATGCCCCCTCCAGGCCCAATGCACCACTAGTGACAACGGCCGCAGTGTCTCCATTCACCCCGATGAATCCTTTTTTCAAGAGTTGCGGGAACGTCAGTCCACCCCACAAGGTCGGGCTAAATTACGAGAGCGAGTCCGGGTCGAACATGCCTTGGCTCATATTGGTGCTTGGCAGGGCGATAGGGCTCGTTATCGTACCTTGCGCAAAAATCTATTCGACCTACGTCGTATGGCCGTCATCCATAATCTCCACATCTTCGCTCGCATGCTCCAACCCCCCTCAACCGCTGCGAACTAGATACTGAACCGGTGCTCTAGGAAGGTGGCGCTGAGGTTGTGCTCCGGTGATTCAGGCGTGACCATCAGCGGGCCGCCTTTGTGGCTATCCTGCCAGTGGTCTAGCTAGCACTGAAAAATGGGGTCGTTCTTAAGTTGCACCCTGGCTCAGGTCTAGGATGCGGTAGGGGGCTGACTCTCTAAAGCCGACTCCTAGAGCTCTTCACCTTCAGCAGGGCTAAAGTCTCCTCCACTCCGCAGCGATCGCTAATCATTTGAGTCACCGCGCCTACCTTCTTCACCGACACATAACGCCTCCGCTGTTTGCCCTGATCTAGCCAGCTATAGTAGTGCTTCTTAACCAGACGTTCCTCCAACCAGCCCGACGGCTCCGCCGCGATCGGCTCTGGTGAAACCGCTGTAAAAAAGGCCTTAAAAGTTAGATCAAAGCCAGTCTTGCTAACCATGCGACCAGGGGAACCCTCGATCGCCCCTTCGTCAGCGAAGGGGTCGCCCCAGGCGAGCCCGACATTGATCTGGTTTGTACCGGCGAGGGTGACAACCAGGGCATAGGTAGTCTCGGCCGTCAGCGTGGCCGGTGTGGGAAAGTTAAACCTGTGCATACCCCCAACGAGGGCAATCTTGACAGTATCCGACACCGCCAGGGGAGAGCCCGTGGGCAGGTTGTCGGCGGTGGCGTAGATCGCGACTGCCGTATCGCTGGGGGAGGGGAGATTGTCTATAACACGAGCCTCCGCCCACAGGTCAAGCTGGGCCAGCTTTGCCGTAGTCGGGACCTTAAAGGTCTGGCCCACGGCAAAGCTCGGGAAGCTGCCCAGGGTGGAGTTCTGGACCAGTTGGTCAATGCTGTAGGGCCGGCCCAACGCCGTTTGGTAAGGGAGGTTGTGCATCGCCAGAGTTGGCTCAACCTGTTCCAACGCTTCGGTCTTGGGGTTTTCCGGCCGATTGCCAGTTCTCAAGGCTGTGGGCATTACAAGGTTTTTCATCGTCATGCAGCCAGATTAAGAAAGTGGGATGGAGTTTGGGGAAGTCGAAACTAGGCTCATAGCCGTTTATGGTTGCAACGGCTATGAGGGTAAGCGGTAGGAAGGGAGGGGTAAATCATGCCGGTCACTACGGCGTGTGACCCATAGGGTAGCGGCTACTGCCAGGATGAGGTGCTGGGCTGACACACCCTTGACAACTAGATATCCTATGCATTACTCATAGAAACCCATTGGTCTGTACAGGGGTTCTCGATTCAGTGAAGTCAGGCTAGCAGCCCACCACAAGGAATTGAGGTATTCTCAAATAGATACCCTAACCCTTAGCGGCGTTTCTAGATCGTGGCTTTGACAGTGCCCTCCCAACCGCTACCACGGCGGCAACCCCTGCTGGAACAGGCTTACCAAGCTCTGCGGCAGGCTATCTTGACCGGTGAGTTACAGCCCGGCCAGCGCCTGGTGGAAACCCAACTGGCGGCCCAGCTACAGGTCAGCCGTACCCCAATTCGCGAGGCCCTACGCCGCCTGGTGGATGTAGAGTTGGCGATCGCCGATGAGCACGGGGCAATTCGGGTGACCACGGTGTCGGTGAGGGATGCCATTGAACTTTATGACTGTCGGCTAGCCATGGAAAGCCTCTCCGTGGCCCAAGCCTGCGACCAGGCGACCCCAGCCCAATTAACCGAGTTGCAAACCCTGGTGGATCAGGCTGAAAAACTACCGCCCCTACCCCAGGATCCACTCCGCCACTATCAACGGCTCGACTTAGACCATCGCTTTCACCGCCTGCTAGCCCAAAGTTCCAACAATCGCTACCTGTCCCGGTTGCTAGATCAGATCTTTGACCGCATGCTGCTGCTGCGCCTCCAAACCACCCGCCAGCACCCCGGGGTACTGGAAATCCATCGGGAACACCGCTGCATCTACGAGGCCATCCAAAACCGTCAGCCAGACCAGGCGGTGGCCGCCCTCCAGGCGCACCTCCGGGCCAGCCGAGATCGGGTGATTAAGGCACTCCAGGAGGGCCCCGGGGTCACTAATTAGTCTCGGCAAGATGGCAAAGTCAAGGCTCAACCTAGGGTTTAGACTCTACTGAGCCTAGTAAATGGATAGCATTAAGCCAGCAATAGGATTATTGCAGGAAATGTATAGCACACTACATTAAATCCCCTCCGTTCTGATTACCGTATGCGGTATACACTATTTTTCATGCCCATGTCCTCCAGCTCAGGCCAGAAGCCGTGGATGCTCCCTTAATCGATTCCCCTGCGCCGACCTCCGTGGGGCAAGCCCTGGCCCTGGGGGCGGCGGGGGTGTCGCTACGGTCGGTGACCAAGCGCTACGGACCGGTTACAGCGGTAGAGCATCTCACCCTGGACATTCCGGCGGGGTATTACTGCTGCCTCCTGGGCCCTAGCGGCTGTGGTAAAACTACCGTGCTGCGGATGATTGCGGGCCATGAGGAGATTACCGAAGGAGAAATTTGGATGGGCGATCGCTGCCTCAACCCCATCCCGGCGGCCAAGCGCAATACCTCGATGATGTTCCAGAGCTACGCCCTATTCCCCCACCAAACCGTGTGGCAAAATGTGGAATTTGGCCTGCGCATGCAGGGCATTGCGGCTCCAGAGCGGCGGACCCGGGTGGGGGAAATATTAGACACCCTGGGGCTCAGCGCCCTCGCCCAACGCAAGCCCGCCCGCCTCAGCGGTGGCCAGCAGCAGCGCGTCGCCCTGGCCCGAGCCCTGGTCACCCGGCCCCAGGTGCTGCTGCTGGATGAGCCCCTCAGCGCCCTGGATGAGAACCTGCGGATCAAGACCCGAGCGGAGCTGCGGAAGTTGCAGCGCCAGTTTGGCATGACCTTTATCCAGGTCACCCACAACCAGGATGAGGCCTATTCCCTCTCTGATCAAATTGTGGTGATGGATCACGGCCGCATTGATCAGGTGGGCCGCCCCGATGAGATTTTTGCCCAGCCCCTCTCCCAGTTTGTGGCCACCTTTACCGGGGATAACAACCTCTTCCATGGCACCGTAGCCAGGGTAGGCAAGGATGGAAACCAGGCCCTGATTGAGCTGGAGGTGCCCCAGCTAGGGATAATTTTCTGTCGGGGTGAGGCGCCTCCGGTGGGGGCGGCGGGGGCCTGCTGTCTGCGATCGGATGCCCTCACCCTCACCCCCCTGGACACCCCCGCTGAGGACGGCCCCAGTCCTAACCGCTTTACCGCCCGAATTACCGCCGTAGAGTTCACCGGCTATATCACCCGAGTCTTTCTGGCCTTAGAAGCCAACGGTCAAGAACTGCTGTACAAAGTCCGTACCGTCGACTGGGCCAGGCATTCTTTCCAGGAAGGTGAGGTGGTCACCCTGAGTTGGACTGACCAGGACTGTCGATTCCTGGCCCACTAGGGGCCGGCACCGCCTCGCTTGTTCCCAGCTGTTCTCTAATTGGATACAACACCCATGGGTAATTTGTCTCGTCGTCATGTCCTGCGTACCAGCTTAGCGGCGGGGGCCTTTTTGACCGCCACCCGCTGTGCCGCCCCCAAGGGCACCCCCAACAACCCCGCCCCTGGCCCTGAGGTCAATACCAACAGCACCAAGGATGTCACCCTGCGCCTGATTGGCACCGGCGTCTCCCAAATCAACGAAATCCGCGACAAAGCCCAGGAGGATCTGGGCTTTAAGATCGAAATGCGGGCCCTGAGTACGGAGGAAAATAACCAGATCGCCATTAGCCAGCCGGGCCAGTACGACATTTTTGATGGCGAATACTTTAGCCTGCCCCTGGTGGTGCCCTCCGGTAACCTCCAGGCCATCGATGTCAAGCGGGTGAAAAACTACGACAAGATCGTGTCCTTTTTCAGGGATGGCACCTTCAAGGGCATGCCCGTCGAGAAATCCCAGGGGACAGCCCCCTTTAAGGTACAGTACCTGACCGGCGCTGACTCCAAGGAGTTTGCCCCCAGTCCCACCGACTATGCCACCATGATTCCCTTCCAGTACAACGCCGATACCCTCGGTTACCGGCCCGACCTGGTGGGGCGCAAAATTGAGACCTGGGGAGAGTTATTTAACCCAGAATTTAAGGGGAAAACCGCCATCCTGGATATTCCCCAAATTGGCATCATGGACGCCGCCATGGTGGCGGAATCCTTGGGGCTGATGAGTTTTGGTGACAAGGGCAATATGACCAGGGCGGAGATTGATCAGATTACCGGCATCCTCAAGGAGCAAAAGGCCAAGGGCCAGTTCCGGGCCTTTTGGAAAACCTTCGATGAGTCGGTTAACCTGATGAGCTCCGGGGAGGTGGTGCTGCAGTCCATGTGGTCACCGGCGGTGACCGCCGTACAGGCCCAGGGCATTCCCTGTATCTACGCCCCCCTGAAGGAGGGCTACCGGGGCTGGGGAGGCGGCATTGGCCTCTCCAAAAATCTCCAGGGACCCCAACTGGAGGCCGCCTACGAGTACATCAACTGGATGTTGGATGGCTGGGTAGGAGCCTTTTTAGGGCGGCAAGGCTACTACAGTGCGGCGCCAGAAACCGCCCGCAACTTCATGTCCGCCGCCGAGTGGGACTTCTGGTACGAAGGCAAGCCCGCCGCTGAGGATATGGTGGACCCCTTCGGTAAGACCCTGGCTAAGGCGGGTACTACCCGCGATGGCGGTTCCTTTGAAAATCGTTTTGGCAATATCGTTTGCTGGAACTCCACCATGAAGGAAAACACCTACCTGGTGCAAAAGTGGAATGAGTTTATTGCCTCCTAGGCCGATCCCCACCGCCGGTCTGATCTAAACCATCGGTGGGGATAGGCGACAGGCTATCCCCACCCTGCCACCCTCCCTAGCATTTTGGCCATGTCCCCCCCCTGGAAGCCCTACAGCCTGGTGACCCCCCAAACCCTGGCCCTACTCCTATTCCTGGTTCTTCCCTTGGGCATGATTGGGGTGGTTAGCTTCTGGCAGTTTAATGGCTACACCATGACCCCTGCCTTCAGTTGGGAGAATTACCTGGGGGTTTTTACCACCGATGTCACCCTCAAAACCTACCTGAATACCCTGAAGTTCCTGGCCTGGGTGTGGCTAGCCACCCTGCTAATTGGCTACCCGGTGGCCTACTTTCTGGCCTTCCATGTCCCTAAGCTGCAGTGGCAAATTCTGCTGTTTTTACTCTGTACCATTCCCTTTTGGACCTCAAATATTATTCGGATGATTTCCTGGGTACCGCTGCTGGGGCGGCAGGGATTGGTGAATCAAACCTTGCTTGGCCTGGGGCTGGTGAACCAGCCCTTAGAATTTTTGCTTTACTCGGATTTTGCCGTGGTGTTGGGTATGGTGCATCTCTACATCATTTTTATGATCGCCCCGATCTTTAATAGTTTGATGCGCATCGATCGCACCCTAATTACCGCCGCCGAGGACCTGGGCGCTCCGGGCAGCGCCATTCTGCGGGAGGTGATTTTGCCCCTGTCTACCCCCGGCATCGCGATCGGCTCGATTTTCATTGTCACCCTGGTGATGGGGGAGTTTGTCACGGTGCGGCTGATGGGGGGCGGCCAAGCCGCCTCGGTGGGAAAACTGATTCAAACCCAAATTGGTAGTTTGCAGTACCCCCTGGCGGCGGCCAACGCGGTGGTGTTGCTGGCGGTCACCCTGCTGATTGTGGTATCGATTCTTCGCGTGGTGGATATTCGTCAGGAGCTTTGATGTTGCCATGGCCAGACGTTCCCTATCCTTCTATGGCCTATTGGCCTTCTTTGGACTGTTTGTCCTGTTCCTCTACGGCCCCATGGTGACCATTTTTATCCTCTCCCTACAGGGACCGGAGGGTACCCTCACCTTTCCCCTGCGCAGCTTTGGCTTTTACTGGCTGGGCCAGGTGTTTCAGGAGCAGCGGGTGGGTAACTTTGTCGAACCCTTCTGGCGATCGCTGGGGCTGGGGCTACTGGTTACACTCACCACCCTGGTCTGCGCCGTACTGGCCAGTATGGGGTTTCGGCAACGGTTTCGCGGATCCACAGTAATCTTCTACCTGACCATTGCCAGCCTGATCATCCCCAGCATTTTGGTCTCCCTGGGCATCGGTATCACCTTCCAGGTGATGGGTTGGCAGACCAACTGGTTTAGCTCCGCCCTGGGGGCCCACCTGACCTGGACCCTGCCCATCGCCTTTTTGATTATGCTGGGGATTTTCAACCGCTTCGACCCCACCTACGAAGAGGCCGCCCGGGACCTGGGGGCCAGCGACGTGAAAACCTTTTGGACTGTGGTTCTTCCCCTCATTAGTCCAGGGTTGGTGGGGGTGGGCCTCCTTACCTTCACCCTCTCCTACGACGAGTTTACCCGCACCTCCCTGGTGTCAGGCCAGAACAACACCCTGCCCCTGGAAATCTTTGGCATGACCACCAACGTCACCTCCCCCGCCCTCTACGCCCTGGGTACCCTCACCACCCTATTTTCCGCCTCCCTAATTTTGCTGAGCTATGGGGCCTACAACCTGGTGTCAAAACACCAGCGAGGCTAGGGTTTGATCAAGCCCTAGGGTCGAGGCCGTAGCACCAGCCAGGTAACCGCCAATAAAATTCCCACATAGGTGACGACGAAGCTCCATTCTGACCAATTGATCGATTCCATAGATAGGGGAGGCCGATCGGGGACGTGAAAAGTTACTAACTCCAGCGATCCAGCCAATTATCCAGCTCTGGCGGCAGGGCCAGACGGCGGCGCTGCTGGGCATGGATGCAGACGTGGCGGGTAATCGCTTCTGCCGCTAGCTGGGGTGGATCAGGCCCGTAGAGCCGGTAGTTCACCTCAAAGCTGCTCTGATCTAAACGGACCGGGGTGAGGTGAATCGTCACCCGGTCGCCACAGCCAAAGGGGCGATGATAGTCCATGGCGGTGTGCACGATCGGACAAGCCACTTCGCCGCCCCCAAAGAATAGCCCCAGATCGATACCGGCAGCCTGCAAAGACGCCTCGTAGGTACCGTGGCAGAGCACCAACCCCTGGGCAAAATACATCACCCCAGCCGCATCGGTTTGGTGAAACCTGATGACGTGATCATGGGTAAAGGCCACTATGTTTCCTGGTTAGGACCCATTCAAACACCACCACAGCAACTAGCTAGCATTGGGTTGGGCCGGGCGGTAGGGAAAATCACCCGACAGATCGGAATTGACCGCTTCGCCATCGCTAGCAGCAGCCCCTTGACCTAGGGCTACCATGGGGTTATTGATAATTTCCAGCAGATTAGCAATGCCGTACTCTAACACCTCTGAAGGATCCATCGCCACCCAGCCCTGGCTGGTTAACTGCCTGATCTCAAAGTGGAGGTGGGGACCGGTGGAAGTACCGGTGCTACCCACCAGACCGATCACCTCTCCCTGCTCCACCCATTCCCCGGGTTGTACCGACACCTGGGAAAGGTGGGCATAGCGAGATTCCAACTGTCCGTCGTCATGGCGCAAAATCACAGTCAGGCCGTAGCCCCCCATGGGACTGGACACGGCTACCCGACCAGCCCGGGTGGCCAGCACCGGGGTGCCAAGGGGGGCCGCCAGGTCGGTCCCAGCGTGAAACCGCCAGCTTTGGTGAATGGGATGCATACGCCAGCCAAATACCGATGAAATAGCTGATGGGATCGATAGGGGGAAGACATACTCTTCATTGCCCCGGCGTAGCACGTTCAGGGGCTGCAGTCGGGCATTGAGTTGCTCACGACTAATGATGGTGGTACTGCCCAGACTGACTCCCCGGGGGCTGATGGTAACTGGGCCCACCTGAATACCGCGATCGCCTGGGGCACTGGCTCTGGGTGCCGTTGCGGTAGTATCAGCCCCAGCACAGACCGCATCGGTTTTGCCACCACTGACGGTGATCTGGCAACCATTGCTGCGATTGGCAAAAACAACATCGGGAGCGACATGGGGTGCTTGAGTTGCGCCTACACTGTAGCTAGTGGGATCGATAAAAACACTGTTGTAGCCCGTCGGCACGGCCTCATCGGCGGTAATTTCTGCTGGTACCACCGACCTGGTCTCCCCAGTCGCGACGGACTCAGCGGGTAACAGCAAGCTTTCCACCATTCTGGTCTCTGAAGCTGGAGCCGGAGAGACCAGAGCTGGGCTGGGCGGTAGGGAAACCGGAGGTTGCATGAATGGGGCTCGGGAAGGGAGATGGGATCGTTCTGATAAGCTGAAGGACCTAGCCCCAGACATATGAACGGATTGAGAGCTAGAGGGCGCCGCCAAGGGTCGAGTCAGGGTGACCCGCCTGCCGGATTGGTGAATGTTCTTGTCGACCGGAGTTGAAACAGTGCCAGAGGGCTCTATGGATTCTACACCATCAATATCCCTGGACTGGGCAAGGGCCAAGTTAGCTGTGGAAAGGCAAAGACTACCGGTCAAAACCAATAGCTTCATCAGATCCGGAGACAAACCGTGAACCTGCTTGCTCGTAACCCATTGTGTTACTACCGTAGAACTGTCTTTAGAATTCACCATATATATAACCGCTACGTATTGTAGCCTAAAGTAACTTTACCTGGTTCAAACTCTAGGGAGTGCTGATCCTCCTCGGAGAAATCATCCGCTTGCAACTGCAGGTTACCCGCAGCTGACACGCCGATTACCCTGGCCTGACGGCCATTTACTATAAGGGTCTGTCCCACATGGGCCATAATCGATTGATAGGCTTCAATAAACAGCCTATCGCCGCGGGTTTGCCAGAAGAAATATCCCTGGAGTAGCCCATAGAGGGCAACTGCCGCAATTCCTTCCAAACTTTCTAGCACCTTCTGGGGGTGTTCACGGTTCATTACTTGTTCGAGGGATACGCCGGTAGGCGGCACCGAATTGAAGCAATTCAGCCCCAAACCAACAATTAGTGTCCCCAGGAGAGACCCGGAGGTTCGGGCCTCCGCCAAAACCCCACCTAACTTTTTACCCCGGACAATAATATCGTTGGGCCATTTCACCTGAGCGGGTATGCCCAAGTTAATCAAACTAGTAGCCAGCCCCCAGGAACTGGCGAGGGTAAAATAAGAACTGCGCTCAAGGGCTACAGCTGGGGCCAGGGCGAGGGAAAGGTACAAGCCTCCCGAAGGCGACTGCCATGGTCGCCCCCACTGACCTCGTCCCGCCGTCTGCCTGCTAGCGATAACGACGGTGCCGGGGTCAGCACCGTTAGCCACCATACCCACCAGAGTACGATTAGTAGAGTCGGTATGGGGTAACCAATGGATTTTAAACCTAGGACGCAATGACCAAAAATCAGACACTACACCCAAGGATTCTGGAGACCGCAATAACTCCCGGTGGAGCTTTGACAAATCCACGTAATCGCTATCCTTAAAGATAAAAATAATATTTGATACTTAAGCATTATTAATCTACCATCCTGACGTCTGTAGGGGAAGTCAAGGTCTAAAAACTGCCAAAACTTGATGATAGATGCCCCTCAACTTAACCGCTGCTTTACAGACATTAGCGTCTACTTTACAGTTCTCGCCCAATCCAGCCTATCCTTTTCGATACTATGGCGAATTTTCTTGACTTTGAGGCCAGCCCATCCTGTCGGTCCCACTGCGGCACCTTAACCGGGATTGGAGTTGGCCCGGGGGACCCAGACCTCATCACCCTAAAAGCGCTTACCTATCTGGAACAGGCCGCGGTGGTGGCCTACCCGCGAGGCCGTGAGGGAAAACCAGGACTAGCTCAGAAAATTATCGCCGACCGCTTGGCCCCCCACCAACAGCAATTACCCCTGGATTTCCCCTACGTGTTCGAAGCGGAGACCCTAGAAAATGCCTGGCAAGAAGCAGCTGAGCAGGTCTGGCAAGTACTCAGCCAGGGGCAGGATGTGGTATTTGCCTGCGAGGGAGATTTGAGCTTCTACGGCACCTTTACCTACTTAGCCCAGGCCCTTGCCGCCCATCACCCCGACCTAATGATTCGTCGGGTACCCGGCGTATGCTCACCGATGGCAGCGGTTAGTGCGCTGGGTCTCCCCCTCACCCTCCAGTCAGAAAAGCTGGTGATCCTACCGGCGCTCTATAGTCTGGCGGATTTGGACCAGGCCCTCAACTGGGCAGAGGTGATAGTACTGCTCAAGGTTAACTCGGTCTATCCTCAGGTTTGGGCCCTACTCCAGCGTCGTCAACTGCTACAGCGGAGTTGGGTGGTGGTACGGGCTAGCCAGCCAGACCAGGAAATCTACGATGACTTAAGCCGTTATCCCGCTCTGCAGCTACCCTATTTTTCCCTAATGGTCATCCGTTGCCCTTGAAATTCGCTAGGCTAGGACAATATCCGCGGGATTACCCCTAGCCTTCTAGCTCAGGCCATGGATTTGTAGGTAAGCATGCCAGGCGGAACATAATGTTGCCACAGGGGTCAGCATTCAGTAGGCATGGGTCTGCGCTACCCCCTGACCACTAGCTGATTCATAGGTTCCTTGCCCATCGGTGCGTCCAGATTAAGTTGATATCCCTTATTTTTCCTCAGTAGACCAGGACCTTAGCCCATGAAGACCCATCGCTTAACCCCGATTACTAAGCTCGGCCAGTATTTACCCTCCGTCCTGGGACGGCCTGAGGGTATAGCGGTGCTCCTATCCCTGGTCTTCCATGGCATTCTCTTTGCCGCCGGCCCCTCTTTTTCTAGTCTGCAGAGGTCAACCTCCAGGGATGATCTCGCAAACCCACTGGCTCGAAAGGTTCCGGTGGTTGAGCTAACCCCTGAGGAACAAAATCGATTACCAAATTTTGATGGTTTTGACTACTCCCTGGCCCCCCATCAGGGGAATGATCTCCAATCCTTTCCCGGCCTTCAGGACCTTACCGTAGCCCCAACAGCCCCATCCAAAGCCCTCGATCCCCTAGATAACCTGGGTTTACCCAAGGTTCCTCTCGGTTCGCCTTCCCTGGGGATTAGTCCCTTGCCGCCAAGCCTGGGGCGATCGCTGTTCCTACCTGCCCCGCCCCTAATACCCCGTCGTTCCTCCCGAAACAATGGGCCGACCGACACTGATCGGGCGATCGCCGCCGAACTGGCTAGACGGTCACAACAAAATCGCTCAATCCCCATGCCATCCTCCCCCTCCGCCACCAACCAGGCGGCCAACCCTAACCGGGGTAATCGTCCAGCGGATAGGCAACCGGCTGAGGTCAACGGTTTAGCGGATCGCTACAGGGATCTGCGAGCCCGACTCCAGTTCAGCGCTGAAAAAACCACCGATGCTGAGGTGACCACCGCCAGCCAGACCTGGCTAGACTCGATAGAGAAAACCCTGGGGGAAACTCCCCCGACCACGGCCCCTGCCCCCCTTACCGTCGAAATTCCCTACGACCTGAGGATTTGCCTAACCCCCTCCCCAGCACCAGGGTTGGTAGGACTGGTTAAGTTGCCCGGAGAGGATCCTAACGCTCCAGAGATATCCACCACCCTACTGAAAAGCACGGGCTATCCCTTTCTCAATGAAACCGCCCTGGAAGCGGTCAAAACCAAAGCTAACGCTGCCGATCCGCCCCTATCCGTCGGTACTCTCTATCAGGTAGTGGTGAATATTAACTACGATAATAAAACCTGTGTGAGTGCCGAAACCCTACTTAAGCCTCGTAGTAGTAGCCCGGCCCCTCCAGAAACAGCATCCCCTGAGACTCCTGCCGCAGACCCAGGGTCTAATCCTTAGGCCAAAGAGCGATACTACGGTCGTAATCGTTGTCGGCATTGCTCAAGGTGGATCACCTTAGGGGCATTACCCACGGCGTGGAGGGTTAGCGATAGATCCAGGGTCACTAGCCGAAACTGCCCCATAAATCCATGGGCTCGGCGGGCTAATTCTATGACCTGGGGTGCCGTATTGGCCATGGGCCGAATCCAACTGATCACCCCATTAACTACCACCAGGTGCTTATCCCGCAAACTAGCGCCGACCCCCTGCTCCTCAAAATAGGCAATTAGCCAACGAATAGCCTGGAAGGACAGGTGTTGGCGAAGCTGACTAATGGCACGAATCTCTAAAACCTGCTCCCAAGAATAAATGACCTGGCGGTGGGGAAGCGCCCCAATCCGTCGGGGAACCACAATGCCGGTTTTCTCCAGGTAGGCCAGACGGCCAGAACTACTGCGGGCCAAAACAATCACATGACGGCGAGGGAACCAATCCATGGCAAGGGCTCCAGGGCTAGCGCTAGATGTGGAGTTGCTTACCAGCTAACTTACACTACCTGTCCAGGCTAGTCCGGAGGGTTTGACCCCTAATTATGTAAATTACTCTGCCGGGGGGCTAGATTGACCGAAAAAACAAGCTCTTTGGCAAGGTTAAGTTTTATGACGTGTTTAGGATGTTGGACCTTGCTCTGGGAGCCACCAGCGGCTAGCAAGGAAGTCACCTTGACCCCAGGGGAGCTATCAGCGTCCGGTGGCGAGCACTGTTACAGACGATCACCGGCTGTTCAAACCCCGCCTGCAGCAAAGTGGCCTCCAGATCGAGACTAAAGTACTCATCCAGATAGGGTTCGGTGCTCTTGAGTAGGGTCTTGATCAGGGGCGGCATGGTTTTATAGACCTCTGAGGCGGGGTTCATATCCATGATCGCCAGATGCCCCCCGGGTCGCAGTAACCGACGGGCTTCGTGGATAATGGCCCGGGCAGCAAATTGGGGCAGTTCGTGAAAGATTAAACAGGCGGATACCAGATCATAGCTGGCGCTGGGCAAACCAGTGTGTTCAGCGGCGCCATGGTGCCAGGTAATGGCGCGATCGGGTGGGTTGCGGTGCTGGCGATACTGGGCCACCGCCAAAAAGTAGGGGGACAAATCCACCCCGGTGACCTGGGCCTCAGGGTAGGTGGCCTGTAGGGTTTCGGTGCTGAGGCCGACCCCACAGCCCAGGTCAAGAATCGCCCTGGGGGGCTGGGGAAGGTGGCGAGTGAGCACCTCATGGTAGCTCTGGCGGAGGCGAGCATCCCCCTGGGGGCCAGCACCGGGCCAGAGTTTGGCATGCACAGCCAGGGCGGCCACCTCCACCTCCATGGCCGGTTGCCAGCCCAGGTTGCCCTCGTCGTAGGCGTGGAAGCTGGTGGTGTAGTAGGCGGGGTAGGTGAGGTCGGAGTTTTGCAGAGCCTCCAGGTCCGTTTGCCAGAGGGGGGAGAAGTCATCGTCGCTGTGGCGCGATCGCAGGGCCTGCACCCGGCCCGGCCAGTCCACCCCGATGGCCTCCGCCCGTTTGACCATCATGGTGCGAGCCTGGCCCCTGGCCCAGTTCCACAGGGGTTTGATGGCGAGCACCTGGTTAACCACACGACTGGTGAGGGAGGGAGGGGCGGCTAAGGTCATGATCGGGGCCTGAGGTAATCCTATGGGACTCTACTTACCCTATTCATATATTGCGATCGTACCCTGAAGATGGTTATGGCTCAATTCTGGACTGTGCCCAGCCTCAGTGCCAGGCTACTTAAACCGCCGCCCTGAGGGGTTGGGGTTGACCTCCCGTGAAGATACGGTCGCTGGGATCTTCTGGCTCACCGCCGTCGGGCTAGGGCTATAGCCAGTCGTCACGTTACTTTGGATAGTCTCCCTATGGCCCCATCGCCCTCAACCCACTTCGCGGGTTGCCCCTGCTGCAACCCCACCCTGCACACCACGGCCCAGTACCTATTGCAGCCCCTCCTTTCCCGCCGGCTGTTTCTCCTGGGCACCGGCTCCTTTGCCGCCACCCTGGCCCTCTCCAGCGGGTCCACAACCCCGCCAGCCCGATCTCAGGTCACCCCTGGGGGGCTGGAAGCAGGCAAGGCGGTGGCGGACACGATTTACCTCAACGGTGAGGTGATCACCGTCAATGATGCTCAGCCCAGGGCCGAGGCGGTGGCGGTGAAGGAGGGAAAGATTTTGGCGGTGGGGCGTCCTGATCAAGTCCAGTCCCTGGCCGGTCCTGGCACCCAGGTGATTGATCTGGGGGGCAAAACCCTGGTGCCTGGCTTCATTGACGGCCATGGCCATGTGGTGGCCCAGGGGGTGGCGGCGGTGATGGCTAACCTGCTGCCTCCTCCGGATGGCCAGGTGGACACCATTGCCAAACTGCAGGACGCCCTCCGGGCCTGGGGCCGTACCCCCCTCTCCCAATCCCTGGGGTTGATTGTGGGGATGGGCTACGATGACTCCCAACTGGCGGAGCAGCGCCATCCCACCCGGCAGGAGTTGGATGCGGTGGCCACCAATGTGCCGGTGGTGATCGCCCACCAGTCTGGTCACCTGGGGGCCTACAACAGTAAGGCCCTGGCTCTGCTGGGGATTACCGCCGACACCCCTAACCCCCAGGGGGGGGTGATTCAGCGCCAGCCCGGCAGTCAGGAACCGAATGGGGTGATGGAGGAGGCCGCCCACATGGATGCCTACGGTCGGATTCTGGCGATGACGGTGAAACTGGGACCGGAGCAAGCCTCTGAGGTGGTGGCACTAGTGGAAAAAGGCATTGCCACCTACACCAGCTTTGGGTTTACCACCTGCCAGGAGGGGCTGGGGAACCAGTCCTTCCTCGACCTGCTGCAGTTGGCGGTGGCGGAGGACCGGCTAGTGGCGGATGTGCCCCTCTACCTGGAGTATGGACCCAATGCTCCCCTGGTCCATCAGGTGGATTGGCCTCGAGACAGTTACCGGGGCCACCTGCGGCTAGCGGGCACCAAGGTGGTGCTGGATGGTTCGCCCCAGGGGCGCACCGCTTGGTTAAGCCAGCCCTATTACCAGCCTCCCCAGGGCCAACCGGCTGACTACGCCGGCTATGCCATTCTCACCGATGATCAGGTGCGGGAACGGGTGGAGACCAGCTTTAAACAAAACACCCAGTTAATTTGCCACTGCAATGGCGATGCGGCGGCGGATCAGTATATTCGGGTGATTCGGGAGATGACTGAAAAGTACGGGCCGGGCGATCGCCGACCGGTGATGATCCACGCCCAAACCGTGCGGGAGGATCAACTGGATGCCATGGCGGAGTTGGGCATCATCCCCTCCTTCTTCCCCGCCCACGTGTTCTACTGGGGGGACTGGCACCATGACGTTACCCTGGGGCCAGAGCGAGCCGATCGCATCTCCCCCGGGCGATCGGCCCGCCAGCGCAATATGGTTTTAACTATCCACAACGATGCGCCGGTGGTGTTACCCAGTGCCATGCGACTGTTGTGGGCGGCGGTTAACCGCCGCACCCGCCGTGACCAGGTGTTGGGGGGAGACCAGGCCCTCACCCCCCTGGAGGGTCTGAAGGCCCTCACCCTCTGGGGCGCCTACCAGCACTTTGAGGAACACCTGAAGGGGTCCATCGAGGTGGGTAAGCTGGCGGACTTTGCCATTCTCTCCGCCAACCCCACCACCGTTGACCCCATGACCATTCGGGACATCCAGGTGCTGGAGACCATCAAGGAGGGCAAAACCATCTACCGGGCCGCCGGGGTGTAGAAATCAGTGATTAGTAATCAGTAGTCAGCAATCAGCAGCCAGGAGAAGTAAGTGCTAGGCTTCTCAGGAAGGATACTGTGCTCCCAGGAGCGCCCTGGGGAAATGCCGCAGTTGTCGGTTTTGGTTCGCCTGCCACAGTTCTCCACTGAGCACATCCAAACAGGTCAGCCACTGACCTTCACAGGCGGCGGTGTCCAGGCAGATGGCATGGCCCAGGTTGAGGGGTAAGCCGTTGCGTTGGGGGGTGTGGCCGCAGATCAAAACCTTGCCAGACACGTGGGGGGCAGGCTGATTGAACTTTTCATAGAACAGCCCCTGGGGGGTCTGGTCCGCCATCGGTCGGTCCGCCAGGGGGGTGGCATGGACGAAGATATAGCGG
>Ga0208465_1000232_pt1 | contig 17420 bp, 6 predicted proteins | sample LakMenEpi31Aug10_FD_150749 | JGI IMG/M metagenome (GOLD analysis project Ga0208465, IMG submission 150749) | Freshwater microbial communities from Lake Mendota, WI - 31AUG2010 deep hole epilimnion (SPAdes) | ecosystem: Environmental > Aquatic > Freshwater > Lake > Epilimnion/Euphotic zone ...
GAGTGCGTCCGCGCCTTCCTTGCGGAGTGCGTCGAGTTGTGCGGAGATGTCCAACCAGAGTTGGCCGGATTCAGTTTGGATGTCGAATAGTGATTTCATGGGTTTGTGGGTTGTGGGTTAGGCTAAGAGTCCGGCGTTCCGTAGTGCTTTGACTACTTGTGCAATAGTGTAGCCGTCAAACGTGTCGTCCGTTTTGATATTTGTCCCCCCGCCCGCGTGAGCAACGGTTGCGCTGGCAACTGCCGTTGTCGGCTGAACGATTGGCGTCGCATTCCAGAAGCTAAGTTTCTGCGTTGTTGCCGCGCCTATCTTCGTTCCGGTCGTCGTGTTGAAAGCGATGTTCTGCGCATCGCCTAACGTGATGCCGCCGTTAGCAGTGAGAAGCCCCGTGAGCGTGCTCGCGCCGGTCACGGCGAGGGTGCCTGTGGTGGTAAATGATCCATCCGCCGCTATTTTCGCTAAAACGGAAGCAGATGAATTTGTCCAGCGTTGCAGGTCTGCGGTTTGCGATGCCATGCCTCGACAGGTAAAAGGGACAGTCGTTGTTGCGCGCGGGATGATAATCCACCCCGTGCCTGACGTGTCCACATACGTCTTCGTGTTTAGAGCGTCGCTGAAATAGGTAGCGCCGCAAACGGTTATGTTTGACTGCGCGGCGGTGATGGTTCCAGTGCTGTAAATGTGACGCACACGATAATACGGCGCTGCACCGTTACCAATATCGTAAGTGTTGTCTGTAAATAGTAGATTCCCTGCAAGAAGGGTATTCCCTGCCGTCACGTTCAGCGCGTTGTTGGTCGTGCCGCCGCTAGCTGTCAGTGTGAGCGCCTGATTCAGCGTGCCCGCGCCGGTCTTTGCGATTCGCACGACTTGCCCCGCCGTGCTGCTCGCGCTGGTGCTTGAGAAGTCCGCGCCCGTTCCTGTCGTGAGGCTGTTCGCCGCAACCGCGATGCCGCTGGTCGTGGTCGTGCCGGTCGTCGTGGGCAGCGTGAACGTGTTCGTCGTGCCGGTGTAGGTGTTGCTGCCCTCCAGCGTCGCCAGCGTGCCCGACAGCGGAAGCGTAACCGTGCCCGTGCCCAGCGCGCCCGTCGCAGGCGCAAGCGTCGTGGTGCCCGAGGTGGCGTTGCGGAAGCCCACGTTGCCAACGGCGCTGCCTGCGGTGCCGAGGAGGAGGGACGTGGTGGAGCTTGCCGTCAGCGTGGTGAAGCTGCCCGCGCGTGTGCCGCCTGTGATGTCGGAGGTCAGCGCGAGCGTGCCTGTCGCAGCTTGCAGTGTAACCGTGTAGTCGTTTGCAGAAGCGTTTGCGGAGTCGAGGGTTGTAGTTCCCGTCGATGTAGCGTTCTTGAATCCGATTTTCCCGGATAAAAATGCTGAGTGGCCTAATGACATGCGCCCCGTTGAAGCGGAGAAATGAGCGAGGATGAGATAGCTGCTTACGAAATCGGATGACCGCAAAAATACATCACCACCGGCGTCTAAATATACGTGCGTAAAATCGTTAGTAAGACGGCCTTTCATGGTTCCGTCTTGGTTATCGAGAATCTTGTAATTTATGGAACTAGGCTCGAATAGCGTCGGCGAATTGAACGTCCCGCCCGTCACCGTCTTGCTCGTGAATGTCAGCGCGCTCGGAAGCGAGAGCGTCGGCGTCGTGGTGCCGGTCACGGTGATTTCGTTCGCTGTGCCGGTGATGGATGTTACAGCCGATGTCAGGAACGCCCCTGCGCTGCCCACGTTGACCGCCAGTGCCGTCGCGACTCCGGTGCCGACTGGTAGCTCCCCAAGCACGCCCGCGTTGTCGTAGAGGATGCGGCCCGTGGTGCCGCTGGCGATGGCTGTGGTGCCGACTGTCAGGCCAGTGCTGAGAGTAACATTCAGCGTCGTGCCGCTCATCGCCAGGCCGGTGCCGAGCGTGACAGCAACCGGAAGCCCGGTGCCGCCGCTCGAAGCCTGTCCGAGCAGTTGCGACGCGGACAGGTTCAGTCCGAGGTTCGTTGCGGCTTGCAGCTTTTCCGCCGCCGTGAGCGTCTGCGCGTGCCCGTGCGCCACCCAATCCGCATCCGGGTCGTCCAATCCGCTGAACACCTGCGCGGAGGCATCCAGATCCGGCGCGTCGATCACGTTCAGCGTGTCCGCGTTCGCCGCGATGTGCTTCAGCAGCGCGGCATCGGCGCATTCCACCTTCCAATACGTTCCGGCCGGAGTGAGTTCATCGTTCCGGGCGACCACCTGCGAGAAGTTCCCGCTCCCGTCGGTGGTCGCGGAAAGAACCGCACGCAGGACGACGCGGTTGTTCGATGTCCAGTGCGTGTTCCGAGGCGCGCAGAGCGTGAAGCTCACCACCGCGCCTGTTGCCACCGCGCCGTCGTCGCGGTAAATGGTTCCGGTCAGCGTGCAGGTGAGTCCCATATTGGAAGTATTTTTCCGCTAAACGTCGTGAAGCCCGGTGAGGTCGAGCCGGCGCGGGGGTTATTGTGAGGCGGGGCGATTCATCAAGGTGCAGGTTCCGCTGGTGAGCGTCACGGCGGTCGCGCCGCCGGGGAACATCAGGAATGTCCCCGCCTTCACGGTGACGGATGCGGGCGATCCCGTCCACTTGGCGCACGTCAGGGACGCGATCACGGTGTCGGTGTGGGCGATGATGCCGGAGAACGGACCGGTGTTGGCGCTTGTGCCGGTCACATACACACCGCCGTTCGCGTCGTAGATCGAGTTGAGGTCGAGGGTTCGCATTTCGGTTTAGTAAGGGCCGGCGATATTCCCAATGGCCGTTGTGAAAGTGGTCGGCGGAGTGAATGCCGTGAGGGTTCCGTAGGTCTGTCCGGTCTGCTTTCCGGTGGCGTGCCTGCCGACCGCGTGCGTATTATAGCGCGCGGTCGCACTGCTGTACTGGACCTGAATGAAATAGGTGGCCGGACCACTGGCGACATAGGGCGCAGCGAACGGAATGCGCTGGTAGGCGTCCGTGCCGCTGCCGGCAGTGCTGGCCGACTGAGCCGCCGCGATAGGGTTTCCGAGCGCGTCCGCGAGTCCGACGGTCACGTTCCCTGTCACGTTGCTTCCGTTGAAAAGCTCAATTCCGGTGATGGTGCAGTTTGCTGGCACATGAATTTCACTGAGATAGGTTTCGGTGATGACCGGCGTGGAATCGGTGCCGTCGGTCGAGGCCCTCGCCGGGTGCTCTCCGGTGTTGATGCCGCGAGGCGAGATGGCGTTGTTCGGAGCCTGAAGTCGGATGTTTCCGTTCACATCCACGAGGCCGCGCGCGAGCGTGGCCGCAGGCGGCTCCGCGTTTGAGACGCCGAGATTGGTTTTGAGGGTTTCAGCGGTACGAGGTTCGATTTGATTCATGAGAGTGTTTTAGGTGGTGGTTTCGGTGGCGCGGGCTGCGTCCGGTTTCGGTTCGGTGATGTCAAGCGTAATTCGGTGCTCGTGCCCGAGGGTTTTCCCGCAATCATTCGCAAAGGTTTCCGGCCACTCGGCGAGCCGCTTCACGGCGAGCCATTCGGACAGTGCGGCCTCGCGATCTTCCTTCGATTCTTTGCGGTCATGGATGAGATTGTCGAGCCTCGTGAGTTCCTTTCCGGCCGCTTCGCGCAGGAACCAGATGAAGTCCGGTTGCGCGATCAGGCGGGTGATGCGCCCGAGCCCTTCGGCGGCGATCTTGTGGTTGTGCGCCTGGGCGGGGCTCACTGCGCGGGTGCTCCGGTTTCGGTTTCGCCGGCTTCTTCCGCGCCGTGCGCGCCGGGCTGCGGAACCGCCGGCATGACAAACTCGGGATTTTTGAGCGTGAAGTCCTGCTTGGCCTTCTGCGCTCGCTCCTCGGGGCTCGCGGGCTGGAATCCCATCTCCGTTTCCCACTGCGCTTGCACGCTCGGCGGGCAGTCCTTGTAGGCGATGGCTTCGCGCGTCTCGCGGCGGAGTTGCGCCTGTGCGGACTGCTGGCTCTTTTCCTGCCACACCTTGATCTCCTCGTCGGAGATGTTCGGGCAAAGCTCATCGGGATCGGCCACTTCGAGCGCCTTGAGTTGCGAGAGGAATAGCGGACGCAGCGTGCGCGCCACTTCCGGCATCTGCGCGCGCGTCATGTGGTATTTCTCCGCCACTGCGAGCGCCTGCTGGTTTGTGGAAAGCATCTCGGACGAACGCGAGCGCGTGAGCAGGAGTCGGATTTCCCGCTCGATGGTGCGCGCCTCCTCGCGGTTGATCGTGAGCAGCATCTTGCCGTCCTTGGAAAGCAGAAGCTCGGTGTCGCGGATGTTCTCCAGCACGATTGTCACCACCTGGCCCATGATCCCGATGATCGCCTTCTGGTGCTGGATCTCGCTGTTCTTGATGAGCAGGTTGCTCGTGCGCTCGATGTTCAGGATGCCCGTCGCCGTCCGGCTGCTATTCAGGTCGCTCGCGCTGGCGTCCTTCGCGCCGATCACGCCGAACATCAGGTTGAGCTGCTGCTGCGCCATCGTGAGCAGTTCCAGCCCGATCTCGGATTTCTCCGTGAGGTTCACGTTCCACATCGGCGGGCGGTGATCCTTGTCGTAGCCCGGCTCCACGTCGTAAATCTTGTCGCCGCCAAATTCCACCTGCGCGCCGTTCTTCCACTCGCGCACCGCCATCGGGTCGCGGAACGTGACGCTGTTCTCCTTGCTGTCCTTGATGTTGAAGCGGTTGAACTGCGCGTCAATGTAGGTGTCCTGATCGATCACCGCCTGGATCACGCCCTCGCCATACCAGCGGTTCGGCACGCGGGCGACGCCGGGGATCACTTCAAACGGGCGCTTGTGCATCACGTTCGCGAGGTATTCGTAATACACGAGGTCTTCACAGCTCCGGTCCAGCACGCAGAAAATCTCCTCCTCGAATCCGTCGCCGTCGGCATCGAAGCGCACGTAGCACTCGGCCATGCGCCGGAAGATGTTCAGGCGGCTCACGACGGTATCGCGCTGTTCGCCGTGCGTCTCCTTCGCGCGCATCTCGCCGCTGCCCTCGTCGGTCACGCTGCCGGCCCAATACTCGTCGAAGCCCTCGTATTCGCCGTAGGTCTCCTTGATGTGCTGCGGCGTGTCGTCGTAAAGCTGGAACACCGCGTCCGCCTCGTGAATGTCCGGGCACCGGAGCGGGCAGAGGTATGATCGGTAGTCCACTTCGCGACACTCGACGCCCTCAAATTGGATCAACTCCTGCAAAAGCCGGTCGAACTGCTTGTATTGAAACTCCCCCTGCCGCATCGCGAACAGCGGATCCTTCTCCAGCCGCGCCAGCCCCTCCACGTTCGGGTCGGGCAGAAAGTCGTCGTTCTCATAGACCATGAGGCCGTTCGGGGTCTTGATCGGCTCGCCGTTCGCGTCCACGAGCACCACCGCGGGGCTGACGTAGGGCGTGCTGCGCTTGATCCATCGGATCTTCACCACGCACTCGTTGCGGATGAGCGCGCTGCGTAGCGCCGAGCGAAGTTCGGTCTGCACGTCGCTCTGGTCCACGCGCTGCTGCACCAGTTCCTCCACCGCGCGCGCCGTCTGGTCGTCGCCCACGTTCTGATATTTCACCGCGGCGAAAAATGGGCGCGTGCCGAGAAGATCGTCCGCGGCCTTGCTGTGCATCTCGCGCACAAACCGCTGCGCCGTGCCGAGCGTCAGGTTGCTCTTGTCGAAGACGCCGCCATACATCGCCGCGCGCCAGGAGTTGTCGTTGTCAAAGAGATCCTGATACCGCTTCCTCCGGTCCATCCACGATCCGCCGTCCACCGCGCCCTCGCCGCTCAGTCCCATCTCGCGCTGAAGCTCCGTGATCCGCGTCAGGCATCGGTGTTTCAGTTCCTCGCGTTGGTCGGGCGTGAGTTGCAGGTTCGTCTTGAACCGCGTCGGCGCCGGGGCCGGGGGTAGAACGGTGAAATCGTTCCCGTCAAACGCGGGCTGTGGCTTGGGAAGTTCCATGAGTGTCCGCCGCGTCCTGCATCGGTTTCGCGGAGTCAAGCCGAAATTGGTTGCAGGAGCGGGATTTGAACCCGCGTCCTCTTGGGTATGAGCCAAGCGCGCTACCGGACTGCGCCATCCTGCGATTTGTTCCCTGAGATGCGCGGGCGGCTGCTACCCGCTTCGCGGTTTTGCGGACCACTCAGGCTGGACCCGGCACCCTTTCGAGGTGTTGCCCCGGTTCCCCGCGCAACTCAAAGAACTGCGGTCATGATTCGGATATTCCCCGCGCGTTGGCAAGTGGAAAATCCTACCGGAAGAACTCCTTCACCGTGAGATTGCGGCTCCCGATCGGTGCGGCCTTTGCCGCTGCCCGTGGCGCATTGGCCGGCGCGCGCGTCGTCGCGGACATGCGCGTGAAGGCTGCCAGCATCCGGCCGCGCTTCGTCATCGCCGCTTGATACGTGGCGCGGTCGTCGGCATCGAGTGAGGCGACGAACGCCTTCTCGTTTGCGAGGCTCCCGCTGAACGGCTTCATGAGCGACGAGCGGAATCCGGTGTCCGCTTTATCCTTCGGCATCGTGGCGAGCAGCTTCCCGTATTCCTTCATCGCCCGCGCGTTGTCGCCGTCTTCGAGCGCGTTCTTGATACCGACGTATTTCGACGGCGGATGCACTTCGTCCACATGCTCGCTTCCGTTGGCCTTCTGCCACTCGCGCCCGAGCTTGCGAACCTTGGTGATTTCGCTGTGCCGGATTGTGCGCAGTCCCGAGGAACTGATCAGCGACTCCTTCATGGAGATGTCCGGTGCCTCCGGGTCGATCACGCCGCGCAGGGCGAGCGGAAGCGGTGCCATCGCGAGATCCTTCACCTGCTGCGCGCCGGAACGCTGCTGGCCGCGCCAGTCGCGCCCGGTGGCCGCTTCGAGTGCGGTGCGGCTGATGAGCGGGGAAATACGCCCCATGACGAACTGCCGCGTGTTCTTGAGCATCGCGATCACGTCGCCGGGGACGCTGCGCAGCTCGTATTCGCGGTCATCTGTCACCACGCTGAATGGCTTCTCCCAATCGTTCTTGCCGGTCAGCATCCGCTCAAGGAGCTTCGCGGTCACTGCGAGGACGACGGCGAGCAGGATGAGCGCGTTGCGTTGCTCGCCGCCGTGCTTGCGGAACGCATCGGCGAAGAACTTGGCGCGCGACTTCAGGAAGTCCGGGGCGAGGAAAAGCAGTCGCTCGACGTGCAGGCGCGTCGGGTTGTTGCCCGCGTAGAGGTTGTTCTGTTCGCCGAATGCGTCGTTAGCCTGCTGCGCGGTCTTCTGTGCGACCTGTTCGCGCGTCATCTTGCCGGAGGCCAGTTCCTTCTTGAACAGCTCCATGTTGCGCACCATCGCCTCCTTCGCCATCGCGATCTTCAGTCCGGGGATGTACCTCTCGAAAAGGAACGCGCTCATCGTGTCGTTCAGCTTCCCGAGCTTCCCGAGTCCGATGTGAGAGAGCAGCTTTTCCATGCCGCTCGCGGTCAGTCCCTCGCCAAATTCCGCCTTGGCATTCCAGTTCGCGAGCATGAGCCCGGCGTTCACCAGTTCGCGTGTCGCCGGATCTTCCATGTCGATCTCCGTCACTTTGAAGGGGTTGACCTTGTGGCCGATGGCGTGCGTGCCCTCCTGCACGAAATGGAACGGCGAGAACGAAAGCATGAACTGCTTCACGATGGCCTGAAACTCGCCGACAGCCTTGATGATCGGCACGTTGTTCAGCGCCGAGGTGCCGAGCGTGTTTTTCAGCCGCTTGTAGAGGTCGGGGTGGATGAGCAGTTCGCCCTCCACTAGAACGTCCTTCTCGCCTTCTTTGCCGAGCCACTTCCACTTGCGAAGCGCCGGGTGCGAGATCGGGCGGTAGTCGGAAGTGTCCGCGGGGTGCGTGTGCGGCTTGATGAGCAGCGGGGAGTCCGCCGATCCGTCCGTCCTGGTGATTGCCCCGCTCGGCACTGCCATCGGGCGGCCGTCGCGCGCCATGATGTCGGTGAGCGACTTCACGAACACCCGATCCGCGACCGTGTTGTTCGCCGCCTGCGCGTAGGCTCCGAGCGTGCCCGCGATGTCGCCGCCGCCGCGCAGCGAGTGCCCTTCCTGTTCCAGATCGAACATGCTCGCGAACACGCGCTTGATGGCGTGGTCAAATTTCGTCTTCAGCTTGCTCGCGGGCGTGTCGCTGGCGAGATCGCCGAGGATGCGCGCCATGAGCCCGCTGCGCTGGTTGGCTGGCGCCTTCTCGACAAAGTGCGTGACGTAGTTCTCCAGCAGGTTGCCGAGCAGCCCGAGCTTTTGCGCCTCCTCGCCCTTCTCCTTGAAGAACGTCTTGGCCGTGTCCGCCATCGCCTTCTCCGCGGCGTTCAGGTTCAGCGCGCGCTCATACACCGTTTTCATTTCCGGCTTCGACTTGTCCGCCCACTTTTGCAGCGTGGCCCTGTCGCCGTCGGCCTCCATGTAGCGGCTGATCGCCTGGCGCGTGAGCACGTTCGGGAACTGCTTCACGATCGTCTCCACGAGCTTGCGGGATTCGTGCGCGGCCTTCTGTCTGCCGGGGATCACGATGTCGGTGCCCTTGAGCGGTGCGCTGTCCCCTGCCCCGAGCCATTGCCCGATCGCCTTGTCAATCGTGTCGTAGGCAGGCATCTCGCCCCACCACCTTTTCGTCGCGCTGCCCGCGGTCTTGATGGCATCCCAAATCTGCGACGCGACACCCGGGGGCTTCGTCGCGAACGTGGCGGCCTGCGCCGCCTTGCGGTCTTCCTTCGTCTCCTCGCGCCCCTTCGCGCCTGCTGCCACGGCGTCGGTGGCCTTGCGCTCGGGGGCGGCGGCGGAGAGTTCAGTGCTTCCGATTTCGCGGTCTGACCACACCTGCCATTTGCCATCCCACTTATTGAGAGACACGCCTTCGGAGTTGTTGCGCTCGCCGTTCGCCTTCCACCATTTCCAAAATTCCGGCGTCGCGTCGGCCACGAACTTGTCCTTGCCTGCCTTGGTCTTGAACGGCCTCCAGTCGAGCGTCGGGAATGCGTTGCCTTCCGGCATCTCGCCGCGGGGCGATCCTTCGTTTGATACCGGCGCAACTGAGGAATGGAAATCGTCGAGGCTCACCTGTTCAGGGTCGGACACGTCGAGCTTGCGCACCTGCCCCTCCACGACCGCGCCGAGCATCGCCATCTTCGATCCGATGATGTCCTTGTTCCACTCATCCACGTCGGTATTGCCGAAAAGGTAGAACAGGTTCGCGCCACTCATGGTCTTCAGCCTCCAGATGCGCCCGGCGGCCTGCACGTTGCCCACGGCGTCGAACGGGGCCGTGACGATGATCATGGAGCGCGGGCGGTTTCCGAGTATGTCGTCAAGGTTGATCCCGGTGCCGCCGCTTTCGATGGTGGCGATGACGACGCGCTTCTTGCCGGATTGGAAGTCTGCCATCGCTTCCAGTGAGTTTTGATCCGCGTTGCCGTGGATCTCCGCGATGTCGTGAATGCCGGCGTCGCGCATTGCTTCAGCCAGGGTTTTTGCCGTCCCTTCGCTGCTCATCAGAATGTCACGGTAGCGTTCGCCGTCCAGTCCCTTCACCCACTTGCCGACTTCGGATGCGTTCACGCGGGACACAAAGATCACCACCTGCCGCCCCTGCTCCAGCTCGCGCTGTGCGAGCATCACGGTCGAGGCGATCTTGAACGGCTCCTGCTGCCTGCGCATGTGACCGAGCACGATCGCCCTTTTGAGTCCCTGAAGATCGTCAATGTGCGTGGCGTCGAAGTGCCGGAGAATGTCCTGCTGAACATCGTGGCCCTCTGGCGGGAGTGACACGCGCAGCATGTTCACATGCACGCCCTCCATGCTGATCTCGCGCTTGATCATCGCGCCCTTGGCCGTCATGCGATTGAACAGCGCGCTGAACCTTGCGTTCCGCGCCGTGTCGGAAATCCTGCCGTCCGGTGCCCAAAACTTCACTTCATACGGGCGTCCGTTCTTGTCGCGCTTCTTCACCGTGACAAGTTTCATGCCGAGGTCTTCGAGCGCCTTCTGAACCGTCTTGCCCTCCATGATTCCGATTCCTGCCAAGTAGTAAATATGCTCGGCCTTGTCCGCCGGGGTTGCCGACATGAACATCACCTTGCTCGCCTTTTGCGTGGCGCTCATCCCGTATTTCGCCTGCTGGCTGTCGTTCTTCAGGGCGTGCGCTTCGTCGAAAATCAGCACGGTGTCCGGTCCCGAATTACGATCCACGTCGGAAAGATTCTGGTACGTCGTGATGCCGATCTTGCCGGGCTTCACGTTCCCGTCGCGCACGAGGTCGAGCGGAATGCCCATCGCCTTGCTGTCGAAGCCGTAGCTCCCGCCGAACGTATTCTTCTTCCAGTCCTGCTTGATCGTCTCCGCCTTGGTGACGATGACGACGCGCTTCCCTTGTTTGGCGAAGTGACTGGCGACCGTGAGCGCCTGGCGGGTCTTGCCTGCCCCTGTTCCATCGGCGTTCAGGAACCCGCCGATCTTCTCCATGCTCGCTATTCCGGCGGCTGCTCCCTGTCGCTGGTGTTCGTCGAGGTGGGGCTTGAGATCGTCGGGGATAACCGATTCGTCGGCATGTTGAGTATGCTCCGCTCGTGCGGTGACAATTCGCTCGGTGGGCGGTCGTAGTCCTCTTTCAAGGCCGGGGGGCCTTCCCTCAACGCTCTCGCCGCGAGGAGACTCGATAGTGACTTTGGCTGTTTCATAAATGCTCTTGAGATATTTTTCGATTCGCGGATCACAATCTTCACGCATCTTCTCGGCCCACTCGGTGAACCGATGGCTGCCGGTCTGGATGTAGTGCGCCCCAAGCTGCACCGCATCGGTGAACATTTCACCCGCAAATTCGAGCTGCTTCTGCTTTTCTGGCGCTTCGGCGAACAGCGCACTCCCCTGCGTTCGCTGCTGCGTCTTGAGCGCGTCGGGAATGGGGAGGGAGTGGACGGTGGCTGTGTCCCCGTTACGGTGGAGCTCTCCGAGCAGCTCGGCATCCGAAAGGTCGTCCACCCGCTTGGCGTTTTTCGGGGTCGCAATTTCCGCCCTTCCCGCCTTCACTCCGAACTTCTTCACCCCGAACTCCTTCGCCAGATCGTTCGCGATGGCCGGGAGTATCTGGTCATAGACGCGCTTCAAGCCTTCGCCGCCGACTTTGAGATTGCCTCCCGAGAGTCGTTTCAGTTCGGCCACGCCGCTACCTTCGCCCGCCACGATCTTCGCCGCCAGTTCCTTGCCTACAAGTTCCGTGAGTTGCTCCGGCGTCTGGTTCTGCTTTTGCATGACGCTGCGGCCATCGCGTTCTACGTCGAGATTATATGTGCCTTCTTTGAATCCGGGGCTGTGAAACACGGCATCCACCTGCTTGCTCAGGTCATACCGCTCCGCCTGCTGCTCGCCGGTCGTCCACGCAATCGCGTCCGCGCCCTCGTCCACGGCATCGCGCAGCGCCCGCTTCATGCCGATCTTGTAGATGCGCTTGCGAAGCTCCGGCGGCATCTTCTCCTGCTCGCCCTTGCCCGGCCCCTGCATCTCCTCGATGAAATACGTGCGCTTGCCGTCCGCGTCCGTGCGGATGTTGCGCCGGATGCGGACGATGGGGTTCGCGATGTCGGAGTATTGCGGGTGGCCGTCGTTCCAGTTTTGTGAAATCTTACCCTCAAATGGATGTCCAGCGATGAGCTTGTTGCGTTCCTCGTATTCAGCCTCCGACATCCCTGTGCGCAGTTTCTTTTCGAGAAACTCCACCCTGGCCTTTTTCTGCTCCATCGCAGATGGACCCTCCGGCCACGTTACAAACATCTCCCGGTAGCTCCCCTCGTCCGCGCCGGGGAGTTGGTAGCTTCCAAAATGGGTCGGCGCACTTTTTTGCGCCTCCTCCATCATGTCCTGCCGACGGGAAAGTAAATCACCGCGCTCGTTCCATAGGTCTCGTGCCTTGTCGTTCAATTCGGTCGGATGGCGGCTTCCGCTTACCAAATCACGCACGGTGATTTCACCGTCCGTCGCCTCTGTGATCGCGGTGTTAATTTCCGCCACCTTGTCATTCATCTGCTGATATTGCTCCTGCTCCGCTGGCGTCACCGTTTTGCCCAGCACCACATCCTGCACCGTCGCCTGCCGCTCCAGCGCGTAGCCGGTCAGTTCCGCCTTCGTCACCTTGTCGCCCGGCTGCTTGCCCGCCAGCGGCGACAGCGGGTCGGTGAAAATCCCGCTCATCGCGATCTCATCCTTCTTCGCGCCCTTCTCGATCGCTGCCCGTGCCTGCTGCACGGTCATCTGTAACTGCGGGATCGATTGGACGGTCTTCGTGAGCGCGGAGTAGAACGGGTGCGGCGCTTCGGCCTCCAACATGGATCGGCTGCCCTTCGTGAATGTGCCGCGGTTTCCGGTGGCGCTCTTTACCTGCTCAGGCCAGAACGCAATGACATGCACGGTCGAAGGACCGACACCCTTCATTGGCTTGCCGAGCCCCTTCTTGTAGCCGAACTTCTCGTCCACCGTTCCGTCGAGGATGCCGTCGTAGCCCATGCGCTCAATGGCGGTGCGGATTATCTCGTTGCCGTTCAGATCGCCATTGTCATCTTCCGAGTCCCCGAGCGCCTTCTTCGCCTCTGCGATGGCTTTGCCTGCCTTCATGCCGTCCATTGCCACATCGTCCAGCGCGGACAAGTCCACGTCGCGGCGAGACTCGTTTCGGATGGCTTGAAGGAAATCTATCATCTTGCCGGTGGGTTCGCCTACGGGGGCGCCGTTCTCATCGGCTGGCCATTCGCTGCCCCAATACGGCTCGTTCTCGCCGAGCTTTAGCGGATTCTCCAGCTTCACGAACACCTTCATCGTCGCGCCGCCGTGCTGCGTGAGTTCCTTGCGGGCGATCTTCTTGAGAATCTTCGTGCGCCTCTCTGCCTGTGGGCTTCCGTAGCTATAAGGCTCGGTGTCCACCAAAACCGACGCATCATATTCACTGATCCCGAACTGCTCGACCATCTCCTCCGGCTCCATCCCATCGACCTCGAGATCTAATTGCTCTGCCTTCTGCTCCAGTCGGTTTGTGAGATCCGGCCCCTCACCAGCGTAATTCTCCTGCGCGTCCTCTGGCGTGTTGGTGACGTAGAAGCCCCGGCCCATGTCGTTTTGGACATTCGCCTTGCTTGGATCGACTACCGCGAAGTCGCGCGTCGTGCCGTGGAATCCTTCCACCACCACCGGCTTGCCGTTCTCGGCGCTGATTAGGTCGTCGCCGATTCGATAAAGCTCGGCCTTGCCCTGCCACTTCTTGAAATAGGACGACTCGACGCCCTTCGCTTTCCACGCTGCGGCGGCCAATTTTTGCTGGCGGTCGGTTGCGCCTGCCGTCGGCGCTTCCGCGAACAGCGACATGGTTTCGCCCTCCTGCGGGCCGAACGCATCGGTCTGCGTCTCGATGTTGCCGCCGACGAGCTTGCGGTTCAGGCGGAACTCGATGGCAGCTTTCGCCTTGGCCTTGATGTCCGCCTCCTTCTTCGCGGCAACCTCTCCCGGCGTGATCGGCGCGGCGAAGTCCATGAAGCCCTGCCCCTCGGCGCGCTCCAGCGTGTCGCGCTCGGCCTGCTCGTCCAAGGTCAGCGCACGCTCCTGCGCGGCGGTGTGTAGCTGTTGCAGGCGGTTCTTGCGGCGCGGCTTCGCTGCCTCCAGCCCCTTGAACTTCTTCTTGAGTCTGTCTTTGAGAACTTGCGCGCGGGCTTCGTCGGCTGCGGGGAGCGGCTTGACTTCGGGCGCGGCGGGTTCCTGCGGCGTCAACTGGTCGGCGCGATAGACGAACTCGCCCATGTAGGACTTCACGAAAAACTTCTGCGGCTCGCCACGCTTGAACGGTCCCGGTGCCGTCACGACGCCATCGAACTCGTGGCTGTCGTCGCCTTTCACTCGGACCTTCGCGCCGTTCTCGAACTCCAACACGATGTCCTCTTTCGGTGCTTCCTCCGCATTCAGATCCTTCAACTCGAAGCTGTAAATTTCATCCGCTGTCAGTTTCCGGTTGTAGAAGATGACACCGTGACGACCGCGCTTGTCGTTCTCGTCCACGCGCGAGAAGTCTTTCGGCTGCGCGCCGATCTGCCTCGGGCGGTTCTGCATCCCGTAGGCGTATTCGGTGACCGGCGATTCCTCCGCCGTCCATGTCGTAATCTCCGTGGCGACGCCGGGCTGCTTGAACGGGCCTTGGCCGAGCAGCCATGCGCGGAATTTTTCGACTTCTTCCGGCTTCACCGCGCTCATCACTCGGTCCACGTCTGGCACGCGAAGCTCGTTCGGCTTATCCGCCGCCGTGCGGAGGATGTTTCCGAAATACTCCTCATCGCTGACTTCGGCTTCGTCTTTCTTTGGCTCCGCTTTCTTCGCCGGCTTCGCCTCCTCGCCCTTCACCTTCGCGACAAGATCCTTGTGCATCGGCCAGTTGTCCCATCGGGCGCTTTCTTCTTCGAGGCGCGCGATTTCCTTCTTCGTGCCCTCCACGTCCTTCACGTCCACGCCCATCTCTGCCGCGGCTTCGGGTCGTTTCACCGCACCGCGCACCGCGTTGATGCGGTCGCGCACGGCTTGCTGCATCTTCGTCGCCGTGTCCGCCCGGCGCTCCATCTCCACCATCGCGGAGTCGTCGTTGCCGAAAAGATCGATCTGTGTGCCCTTCTCCTGAGCACCCGCCGTCGCCGCCTTCATCACGTTCACGATGTAGGCCGCGCTCTCGCCTTTGAGCGCGTACTTGATGCCGATCTGCTGGAGCGACTGATCCCCCGGCGCGGTCGTCGCTATCGCTGCGGCTTTGGCGTCACTGACTTTGCCCGCCCTGTAGAGGGCGTAAAGGTCATCCGAGGCGTCCTTTCCAATTGCGAAGCCCGATCGGCCTTTGTCGCGATTAAGAAGTCCTCGGCTGGATGCTTTTTCACGACTGATTTGTGTGTGTCGGAAGTAGTTTGCATAGTCGGATACCTTTCCTTGACCTTCCTGTATGTTTGCCTCGGCGTCAACCGTCAAAGCCATCTCCCGCGTGAAGCCTTCGCTCTCCCTGAATACTTGAACCGGTACGGCTTTTGCGCCCGTGCGGATGGCGAGTTCTCGCCGATGCCGACCAGTGACGACCTCGTTCCGGCCATTGAGACGTTGCCAGATCACGATGCGGTTGCCGCCCTTGCTTCGGTCATACTCTCCGCCAAGTTCCTGCCCCTTCACGATGCCGGTTGCTTCGTCGGCGTCCTCCTTCACGTTCGGCACTTCCTTTGACAGATGGATGTCGTTCGGGTCCATCTCCTGCTCGGTGAATGGCACGGACTCGGGCGTGCGGAGCGCCACGGTATATCCCGGCACCTCGAACTCGCTGCCCTTGCCCTCGTAGATCATGTTCCAGTCCGGCGAACCGGCCAGTTCCGGCTTGCGCGCAGCCATCATGCTCCACACGGCTTGCGAGTAGGCGCGCGCGGCGGGGTTGAAATCCACCAGCATCTTACCGAGTGCTTCCGGCGTCGTCGCGCCATCTTTCAGCGCGGTCGTGGCGAGCGTGAGGAATGCGGCGTCCTTGCCTTCGGGGATTGGCTTCTGCTGCAAGGTCGGCGCTTCGGCGTGAAGGATTCCGCCCTCCCTCTTGGTGACGCGCACGACCTTGTATGGGCCGAACGAAAAGTAAGGCGGGCCGGGCACCAGCTTCGTGTGGCTTTCGCCGCCGACTGCGCGCAGGGCGGCCTCGCGGGATTCAAAGGTGAAATGTCCGTACGGGCCTTGATTGTCCCATTGCGTCACGCGCCATCCCTCTTTCCCGTATCCGCCGTTGTCGGGCGTTACAGTGAGTTTCGTTCCGGTTGAGCGCGGGGTCTTTGGCTCAAGCAAGACTCCGCCCTCGGCTCCGGCGGCGCGAAGTATTTCATCAACCGATTCAGCCAGTGCCTTTCTGCGAATTGCGCTTTCCTCTCTCCACTTCGCGAAATTCTTGCCCTGCTGCTCCTTTGTGGGCGCTTCCGCAAACAGTCCATCGAACGCTTCTTTGGCGGCATCGTTGAACGATGACTTCTTCGGCGGCGACTCGGGCTGTTCCGCCACGTCCTGCTTCCGCTTCGCCATCCACGCTTCGAGATCGCTCAGGAGTTTCTTCGATGAGGCGGACAGATTCTTGACGTGCGCCTTGAGCCATTCGACAAACTTTCCGATCAACTGCCATGTGCTCTCGGTCGTCGGCTGCGGATTGCTCGGGTTTTCGTGAGCCTGCAACAGCACGCGGAAAATCTCGTGACCTTTTTCTTCGGCGCTCAGTCCTTTTTGAATTGTTCCGTCCGGCAGAGTCTTGTCTTCCCAATCGCCGCGCTGCTTCTTCAGCCCTTCGGCGATTTCCTTCTCGGTGTCGTTCAGCGCGATGATGCGATCACGGTTGGTCTTGTCGGATTGAGCGAACGCCACGGTCTGCGCGTGCTTCACTTCCTCGTTGAGCGCGCGCTCCAGAAAGGCGTCCTTCTCCTTCTGCGTGTCGAAAACAGAGAGCGCCTTGTCGAGCGCGACCGGATCAATGTGGATGATTCCGTCCTTCGTGATGAGTCCGCTCCTGCCCGTCATCGTGTTCGGGGCGACCACGGCGCGCGTCTGCTTCCCAAGCGCCTTGAGCGTGTCGCCGTGAACCTCGCGCAACTGGCGCTGCACTTCCATCGCGAGTTCGTTCTGGCGCTTCTTCTCGGGCGCTTCCTCGGCTACCGGCGCCGCGGGTTTCGCAGGCGGCGTGACGGGCTTGGCCTGCACGGGCGGCGTGACGGGCGGCGCGGTTGGCTTGGCCTGCACGGGCTCGGTGCTTGCCGCCGACTTCGCGGCGTTGCCGACATTCGCCGGTTTCACTGCATCCTCTGCCTTCACAGAAAAGTGCGTGCCGCCGGCGGTGACGAATCCTTCGCGGCCATTCGGCTTCGTGCCGGTGTAGCGAACTCCGTGCTGCGTGGCGATGGCGGTGATGCGCGAGTGGCGCGCCTTGGCGATGGCCTGCGACTGCTGCTGCCCCTTGATCCCCGCCGCCTTGTCCAGCGCGGCGGACATCGGAGTGCCGAACTGCTGCGGCGATTCCACTGGTGCCGGCGCGGCGCCTCGGGCTTTCGCGCGCTCGCGCTGCGACGCGGCGAGCCTGTCGTGATTCACTCTGCCGACCTTGATCTCAAATTTGTCTCCGGTGGCGCGATCTTGAAAGGCGTCCATCCCGTTCTGCGTCCTGCCAAGATATTCGGCATCCACCTCGTCGGCCAGGTTCTCCAGTTCAGTGACATCCGTTGTCGGAACGGCGTCGCGTGTCGGCCTGTCCTGCTCGATCGTCGGGCGGTTCCCTGCCTCTTGCAGCCGCTCATCGGGCGTCATCCGGGCGATTTCGTCCGGGTTCCATCCGCGCTTCGCCAGTTCCTCCTCGATGAACGGGATCGGTTCCGGCATCGGCCCGCCTTCCTTTGGAGTCCTTGGAGCCGCGG
>Ga0208465_1000233_pt1 | contig 17395 bp, 28 predicted proteins | sample LakMenEpi31Aug10_FD_150749 | JGI IMG/M metagenome (GOLD analysis project Ga0208465, IMG submission 150749) | Freshwater microbial communities from Lake Mendota, WI - 31AUG2010 deep hole epilimnion (SPAdes) | ecosystem: Environmental > Aquatic > Freshwater > Lake > Epilimnion/Euphotic zone ...
AACGTGATTGTACAAAGCGTCCCAATCTTCTACTTCCGGTACCGTGTCTTCATTGATGGATACTGAGTAATCGCCATTCGCAGTGCGAGACAATCCCTCAGCGTCCATTTTCTTTAGAAGCGCCAGGTCGATTTCGTCCTGGGCGGCTTTCAAATCTTTCAGCCGATTGTTCAGCTGTTCGGTTTCGCGCTTAATTTCAGCGCGGCGCTCGATGAGCTCGTTGATATTTACTGTCATGCTATTTTCCTTACTGGGGTAAGTTGATTGAGGATTTGTAACAAGTCGTCCATACGTTCAAGTTTGGTTTGTAGTTTGGTGTATACGTCAGGTTCCCACGTATTGTCTGCTGCGATGTGGATGATTTCTGTTTTCTGCGTTTGGCCTGCGCGGTAGATCCGGCGGTTGAACTGCTGGTAATGCTCAGCGTTGTACGTTGGCGACGCCCAGATAACTGTTGTTGCAGTAGTTAGGGTCAAGCCATGTCCTGCTGATTGCGGATGGGCAAACACGACTTTTAGTTGGCCCGCCTGCATGCGGTCGACGATGTCTTTACGCTTGTTGGCTGGTGTGTCGCCGTCGATAACGCCGTACTCAAAGCCCATTTCCTGGGCCAGGCGGACGAGGTGTTCACGCTCATGCCGCCAGTTGAACGCTACCAACGAGTGTTTGCGTTCGGACACCAGCTGCATTACGAGTTCATAACGTTCGGAGTGTATCCCACAGGCTACACCGTCTTCGGTGTACACAGCGCCAGTGCATAGTTGCAGCAGCTTCTTAACGCGTGCGCCTGCGTTGATTGCGTTGATGGTTTCTTTACCGGTGTAAAGCACCGAGTCGGCAGCCAGAAGCTCGTATTGCTTCATGATGTCAGGAGTCAGTTGTACACACATTGTGTGTACAGATTGCTCTGGCATGTCGATGCAGTCTTCTAGCTGGTAACGAATGTTGATGTCTTTAATAGAGGCTGCAACGATTTCCTGAGCATTGGGCTTGTCTACCCATTCGTTGGCAAAGCCATTGAACCGTGAAGTACAGACAGCTGATCGGAAGCCGTAGAAACGTTTGCCGAGCCGTTCACCGTCATCAACGATCAGTGTTGGGTGCCAGATGTCCAGGATTGTGTTGCTGTTTGGCGTACCGGACATAGCGATGCGGTACTTAAACTTAGCAGCTAGTTTAAGGACTGCTTTGCTACGCTGGCTGTCTTTGTTTTTAAATGCTGTGAACTCGTCGATGCAGATGGTATCGAAGCCTTGAAGAAGCTTTTCGTTTTTGGCTATCCACTTAACGGCATCGTGATTGGTAATGACGATGTCGGCTTTAGATTTAAACGCGGCTTCTCGGTTCTTAGCATAAGCAACAACGTAAGTTAGCTTAGGCTGGAACTTCTTGATGTCGTCTCCCCACGAAGCGGAGAGGATTGACAAAGGGGCGAGTACGAGCATGCGCCCTTCTTTCCGCTGAGCATAAGCGTCGATGACGCTGCGGGTTTTACCAGTTCCTGGATCGGAAGTGATAAGTGCTCGAGGGGTTTTAAGAAGGAAATTAGTAGTTTTAACTTGATGATCAAAAGGTTTAAGCATTAATTTAGTTCTCAGTAAAGATCAGATACTAACTCGAGTTTCGTCAATGTTCAACAAAGAATACAGGTTTTTCACTATGCCAACAGTATGCACAATCGCCACACGAGGCTGCTTTGCCTAGCTGTTCGGGGCATACAACCCCTGTTGCTTGTTGCGGTAAAGCAACAACTTGGGATCGGAACTCGACGTTTAGGTCGTCCGAGAACCGTACCCGCCAGCGGTCGGGAAAGGTAACGTTTAGGTTACCTATAAGTTCTCCGACTGGAGTGTTGTGTCGATGATGTGTGTACCCGAACACTCGTAGTCCAGGTAGAACTAGCAACATAGTCATCCAGAAGCGGACGTAATCTACAGAGTAGAAATCGCCGAGTACATGCAAACGGACAACGAATCCTTGCTCGTGGCGTTTGGACAGTTGTAAAAGGTCCGTGGTTAGTGCTTCCTCAAAATGGGGATGGGTGTGGTCATATCTGTGCGCAAATGGCATATTGTTGCCATAACAGTTAGTCCATTGCTCACAGGTTGGTGGACAAGAGGCTCGTTCTTCAAGCGTCAGGGAAAAAATCGGGAGCCCCTTCCACATTCCTTTGCGGACGGAGCCCCCTAGCTTTTTGTTAGCTTTACCGGATTTCAGCATTGTTAGCGTCGGTTCCTTGACGCTTTTTCTGAACCGGGTTCTTGATAACGTTGTAGCTGTTTGAGTTTGAAGTAGAGTTTTCATTTTGTTCTCGTAACTTTTTAAGAAGTAAGATTATTTCTAGAGCTGTTACCAGCTTCAAGAAAAGGGACATGAGTCCTCCTTAGGTTACGACGAGCTTTTAATGCTCACAAAAAACCCCTCGCTAGGAGGGGTTTGAATGGTCCGTAAACGGACGGTCCTACAGGAGAACTATTTAACACCCCAAGTACACTCAGGATGTTCACCTTTGCCATAGGGACACCATCGACAGGCATCTTTGCTTGGCGTCGGAGTGAAGTCTTCACAGGTGGTCATACCTACTGCGCGGCTGTGGAAGCCAGGAGCGAACTGCATGGCTTCTTCGCGTGTGAATCCGCGCAAAGTTGACTCACCTTTATCTAGATACCAGAGCTCAGTTCGAACGTACTGTAATTCTGGGTAACGGAAGAATGTTGCAATTGCGTAGAGCAAACACTGTTGGGCATGCGGAATCTCGTTGCCGAACTTCTTGCCTGTTTTAAAGTCAATTACTCTTGCGCTGGTGTCGTCCTGGTGGACTAAAGCGTCTAGTTTGATGCGAGCCCAAGTCTGCGGGACCATCCAGCCTACGGGTTCCCATTCGATGCTGAAGCCCCATTCGCCTTCAAGTTCTACTTTGGCGTCCGCAAAAAGCGTACGTAACTCGTGGAACTCGTCTTCGAACTTTTCAAGCTCAGCTGGGAGTTCGCCAATTTCGCCTTTTACAAACTCTTCGGCCAGCTTGTGGATTACTGTGCCTCGGTCTGCCGCAGGGCTAGGCGGCTCAGGGATCTTCTTAACACGTTGAATGTAGGTCCGGTAAGGACACTCTTCAAAGGTCTTGAGCGCCGAATAGGACCAGGTAGGGACAGGACCGAACTTCTCAGGTTTAAGTAAACCGTCTTCAGAGTCCGGCCTGGTACTCTGCGTAAGTTTAATCACTATTACTGACTCAGTTAGAATTGACCTTGTCAGTATATCCAATGTTTGTATTTTGCAACAGTCGTTGGTCTGTGCCATCAAAATAGATGTTGATCAGACGCTGGCGCTCAAGATCGTCAATGTTCCAAATGACTGTTACGCCGCTGATAAGGTTGCTGTCGCGGCTGGCGTTAGGCGCTCGTTTACGAGACGTTTCTACCCCATTGCGACTCATCTGCTTTGTGAACTCACGTTGGGACAACCGGTTACTTGACTCGGTTTGTACGTGGTACACAGTGCGAAGATGCTCCATCGGAATGATGTCGTACTTCTCTTTGGCGTTGGCAATCCAGGTTTTAACAAACCGTTGCGCTGTAGCAACTTCGTTCATGTTCTGAACGTTTGCTGTATTGATATCCAGTATGTCGCTAAAAAACAACAGATTGCCACGCTTAATGGCCTCAGAGAATTCTTCCATCAGCGACATAGAAACATGCCGCATATGGTTCTTAGCCTGGTTATCAATACAGGTATGAACCATGCGCTCGTTAACTACAAAGCTGTGCAAGATGGATCCGAAGGTGAAGAGCTCTTCCTCTAGTTTGTCGAGGTTCTTGAGCAGCTCAGGATGTGCTTCTTCTAGCTTGAACTCCTGACGCGGCGGAATGTTGTACCGACGATCCCCGTTCTCGATTTTTACTGCGTCATTACGGTTGGTTAGAAAAATGAAGTTTGTGAAGTTAGGAACTTCAATTTGGTTGGTGCGCATAGCGCGAATTGTGATGGTGTCTTCTGTGATTTGGTTTTTGAGCTTGTCGGCTATCTTCATAGCACCAAGCGAAGACGAAGCCATGTGAAACTCGTCGACGATTAAAAAGATCGAGTTGCGCATGTAGAGATTGAAATGCTCTTCAATACTCTGCAGTGCTCGCATTGGTACATGCTCGGGTCCAAACAACGGACGGAGTACCTTGCTGTAAAACAGACCTTTACCAGTACCTGGTACGCCACCAAGTACCCAAGCTGTCTTGGCTTTCTTGCGAGTTTGGAATATGTAGGCCAACCAATTAATGAATCGCTCGAACTCTTGGTCACCATTGCCAAGGACATGATGTATCAAGGTATAGATCAGTGGACAGTGGTTCGATATCAGTTTTGCTTGGCCAAACTGTAGTTTAAAACCAAGGTCTTCAGCTCCTAACATGTACTTGGTTTTGCGGTACATGTTTACAAAGTACGGGACGTTGTCGAAATCAATAGCCGGACTGTTCGATGTGGGATCGAACACAACTCGTGCGTCGCGGATAAAGTCAGGTTCCGGACGTCCGTGACTGAGCATGAAGCTTTCGATGCTAGTCTTGCTTGTTGGAATTAGTGGGTATTCTTCCGTGAACTGGTTTAAGTTCGGGTCGAATACGCCGTTGTAGTAAACGTCTGTGTAATAGTCGCGAAGGACAACTGGGTAAGTAGACTTACCAACTTTCTCGAGATGCTGTTGAAAGATCTCGAAGATGCTTTTGTAAAACTCCTTGTCGGCTTTTTCAATCTCGAAGATCGGTTCGTCCTTAAAGTTGTACATGTACGTCGGACGTTCGATATTGAAGTAGTAGCCGCCACTATCTCCGCCGTTAATGTTGCAACGGATCCATGGCATTGCTGAAGTGTCAGCAATTGAAATGGACATTTTGTCTGGGTTTAACAGTACTTCGTGAGCCTGGTGCTCAATCGTCATTGTCTGGTATTTACCAGACTTCTTACGGATACCCTTGGCCTCACGAAGGTCATCTTTAATTTGCTGCCCAATTTGGAAGACAGTCTCTGGGTTAAGACTTGCCATGGCTGCTGCCATATCGAACGTAGCGTTGTCTCTGTCGACTCGAATGATTCGGTCGTCGTCTGAGACAAACGGGTTCTTGGTTGTGTCTTCAAACGTGGGCGGGGATATAAAAATTAGCTTGCTGTTGTCAGCAACAGATACGTCTAATGGGTGTTTAATAGACTGTCCATTAGCGCTGAGTTCCAGCTGTGGCTTTAAAAGGTCAGAGACATAGTTGATGTTCTGCAACCAGAGCTTTATGGACTTAGGTGGCATAGCCACTGTAAGCAACATAAAGATGTGTAACGAGATTCGGTCGCCTTTAAGGCCAAGGCTGGCTGATGCCTGCGCAATGTAACTGACGTTGTGCAACTCAGGTGGAAGCTCAGCGATGATCTGCTCAGAAATCAGTTGTACGTCATTAGCCGTAAGCTTTTTTGAACGTACAATTCGACGAGGCAATGTTATTGCATCAAAGTCAAGTACAAGTAAGTTGCTGACAGCAAGCCTGTCGCTTTTCTGGGCGCGACTTTCGTTTAAAAGTTGACGGCGCAATAAGCCTTTCAGCATGCAGTCGCCTTTTGCAGCATGCTGACGGATCAAATCTTCAAGCTGCATTAGTCCAGCTTGATCGTTTGGTATTGTGTATTCGTGTGAAGTTACGTCTTTAACATATGGGTATGGGCGAGATTCGCCGTTTGCAAAGTAATGCTTGCTGAGTGGAGTGCCATTCGGGCTCTCCAAGAACGTAACTTTCATAATAACTCCCAGAAAACACTAGCCCTTATCTTGCTCTGAAGAACAAGAACTTTCGTCGAGTGTTTCTTTCCGGTCAATAATTACTGACGGGTCAGCGACGAAAGCAATGCGAACTTGGTTGCGATCTATTCGACAAACTTTTACTTCAACAAGGACTTTATCATCGTGTTGAATAACGACGGTTTGATTTAGTCTCCTTGTTAAAACAAGCCTGGACATTACTTGCTATACATCCTGTCGTAGCCACCTTCGGCGGACAACGGTAAGTCCGGAGCCCAGCTGGGTGGAGTGCAAAGATCGTCAATGATTTGAGTCATTGTAGCATCGGGGTTTTGGTCCGAGGCAACAATTACTATTTCGTCATGGACAGTCAGAGCTACGCGTCCGTTAGCTAACTTCTTGTCTAACCTCAATAAACTGTCAGTAATTACTATACGTGACAAAGCCTGGATGACGTTTTCTGTTATCCGCCCGCCGTATGTAGATTCTTGTGCTTGTCCACGGGTGTTGTAAGTCATCCCTTGGGAAGTCATCTGTAGGTTTTCGTACCTAAGTGCCATTCCGTTTGGTAAAACAAGGGAACGGTTTTGGATAGTTAGGACTCCGTTGCGGTAAGTAATCCCGTAGTTGTTCCTATCTAGCGACTGCTTGAGCAGGTTTTCCATCCGCCCCCATAAGAGCGGAATTGAGCTGTAGCTAGACCTGTACGTATGTACAACGTTTAGGGCATCAGACTCTGAAATCTGCATAGCCGGTCCGGCGGCTCCTGATTCCAGAGTAAGTTTGAACTTCTTGTGCCCCATCCCATAGCCAAGACCTAGGATTGCAGTTTTACCTACGAATCGTTCGGTTGGATGTTCTTGTTTATTTACGGGTTTGTTGTAGATTTTTGAGGCAAAGTTACTGTATATATCCTCACCTCTGCGGAACTGGTCAAGGAGATCTTCCTGGCCAGCCATCCATGCAAGCATGCGGGCTTCGATGTTGGATAAGTCTGCTACGTAAACAAGCATGCCTTGTGGGGCTACTAAGCATTTACGTAGTTCACTGCCTCGAGGTAGGTTCTGTAGGTTAATTTTTTCTGTGCCGCCAAAGCGACCTGTGTGTGCGGCGTAGTACTTAAGCGGAACGCTGATGGTGTCGTCGCTATGGGCTACGTCCAGAAATCGTTTTGAGCGTGTTTCGCTGATGCGTGACTTAACTGCTGTTCGAGCGTCCCAAAGAGCTTTGTGCTCTGGGTATTTAGCCATTAGTTGCTTCCAGCCTGCGTCGTTTTTACTAAACGCCGGAATCATGTTGCCGGTGTTTGGGCTACGCTTTACTGGCGCAGTAATTCCGAGGCTTTCAAGATATGCTACGAACTTAACGTTGCTTGACAATACGTCTTTCGGGACGTTGGAGTTTTTAATTAGATCTTCGGCACGAGTGAACTCTTGGCCGTGGTACGTGGTTAGTCGTTCACGGTCAATCTTAAGGATTGGCTGACAGAACATCTTGGTCGTAAGATGAATAAGATCCAACTCAGACTGTGGGTAAGTTGCCACAAGTTTGTTGTAGACGGCGTACGTTAAGTCAACGTCCTGTACGCAGTACTTAGCAATTGCCTCTTCGATGTCAGGCGGAAGATCGTAAAGTCCTTTGGCTTTGACAAGATCTTCGCCTTTGCGCATTGACTCGTCGTCTGGGAATAAACGTATGCTGGTGTCTTTAAGAGACGCAGATAAGCCAGGGAACGCACCGCGTGCCATTGCTGCAGTGTCAAGGTAGTACGCGGGCGTTATGCCGTAGTGTCTAGCTAATATGTATCCGTCAAACAACGTGTTGTGACAAAGCAACTTAACATTGTCCCAGTCAAATTGACGTAAAGCGTCTTCTGCTTCGTCTGCTCCAAACCATTCTGTTGGTTCATTGTTGGCTTTGATACCAACACCCCAGACTTTGAACATATCGTTTTTGACATATTCCATAGTAGTCATTTTAGTAAGACTGAGATTTACGTCGTAGTAAGTCTCAAAGTCTAGGGTCACAAGAGTTTCTGGCACGTCGTTATCCTTCTTCGTACGCTGTAGCGTCTTGCAGCATGCGGTAAATCTCATCGACCCTTTGTTTAGGAATCTTGAGTTTTTCTTCTATTTCAGTAGTAGTGTAGTTATTAAGCAACAAATCGCAGACTTGCATAATTTCTACATTTTCAATGAAGTGTCCCATTGTGTTAGCGATGGGATTCAAGAAGTGCAAGAACTGCGTTAGCTCGTTTGTGAGCGCGGATGCGCGACTTTGCGTAAAGAGAGTTGACCATGACCTGGGCAATTTCTTTAAGGCCTTTGTCTTCAGACAAAGTGCCAAGCGCAATGGCTAAGCTTGTGAGGTTGATTTTGTCGACCGTGGTTACGGCGCGCGGGAAGATAAGCTCTTTCGTGACTTGTGGCATAAAGGTCTCCTACCTTTGCGTTGAGAATAGTTAGTAGATACAGTTCTATCAAGAGGGTAAATATACAGTGGTTCCAAATGGCGCTTGTGAGTGTCGCGTTGTGGCTACCCAAAGCGTTGGTGCGATGCATTCACGTTCGGCTTCTTCAAAGTCGTTTGACTCAAGGTCAGTCAAATACACAATTGCCTGGACGTCCGGGTGGTGCTCTTTAATGTAAGCAAATGCGGGGGCGAATGCTGTACCACCACGGCCCTTGAACGTACGTTTGTCGTCCGTGATTCGTTGTCCACGGTCAAACACATGCACGTCCTGGACGTTAGCGTCGCATTGTATAAATACAACAGACTCAGGTCGGACTTGCGCGAGCACCGCGTCTAGTTCGCTAAAGAACTGAACACCCTGCTCGTCAGAGATAGATCCGCTGGAGTCAGCGACGATTGCAACTTTACCGCAGGCTTCTTCGTACATTGACGGCAGATATTCATCTTCGGAAATGTATGCGCGGTTAGGCTTGCGCCAGGTGAAGTCGTCGTTGGTAAGGTCAGTGAAGAACGGCCAGAGGACCGTGCGCCAGTCAACCTTTGGGTCAAGAATATCGGTCAGCGCAAGCTCGAGGTGACCAGGCATCTTGCCGCGTGATTTAGCTACCGAAAGTGCTTCGCCAACGGCAATTTGCCATTGTGATTCCATTTCGGCAGCAGAGCCAGACTCTACGCTGCCGCTATTAGCGTCAAGCACAATACCCCAGGCGCACGGTTTGTGCTTCTTGGGTTCTTGTTGAAGCTTGTTGTAGATGGCTTCTGCAGACATGTCTTTATAAGCCGGATCTACTAAGCCGCCTTTTGGCAGAATAAAACCTGCATCCACAAGGTGGTTGTTAATAGCGTAGTCGCAAGCAACGTTCCACAAGCTGTGGTCGCGGGCTTGTCTGCGGGTTTGATGGTTAAAGACGCAATGCATAACTTCGTGGGCAATTAGTCCACGAAGCTGCATTTGGTCTAGCTTCCGTATGAAATCAGAGTTATAGAAAAAACTTGTGCCGTCAGTGGCTGCCGTCTTTACATCTTGTTTTTCAACGGGGCGTAACCTCAGGGCTAGTGTTCCGAAGAACGGGTGTTCCATGAGGAGTTGCGATCGCGCCTTGATAAGTGCGCTTTCAGCAGACATGTTAGCCTCCTACTAGTTTTGCGGTGAGTACTACTTCGTTTACCAATGTGTCGTCGAATTGGACTTCTTCTCGGATCTGTTTGGCTCGCTCAACACGAGTGATCTTGGTGTACATACGTGTTTTGTGTTCGTGGGCAACAAACGATTCGCCTGCTGGCCAGGCAGTAAGCAATTGCTTAACCGTCGTGCACGCGTTCAAAAGATCGTTGATTTTTTTATGATATTCATGTTGTTCAGAAAAGTGATCGATGATGTCTTTAGAAAGCTGTTGCAAAGGGCCAGCAAGATCTGCACGTACCTGTGGACTAAAGTCTTCAAACGAAAACTCTGGGGTTCCCCAAGACGAGCCTCGAAAAAGCTTGATCTGAGGAACCATTTCAACCTGAATGGTTTTGTTATTGTTTTCTACAAAAGAGCTAGCCCCAAAGTTAGTTTTAGAAGTTAAGTTAATACTAGCGTCGTTGGTTTGATTTATGTTGTTAGGCATTCCACCAAAGGAAGTGAAAGTGTATCGGCTACGGCTTTCGTACAATTCCTTAAGGACTTTGTATGCTTCGGATCCGATGATACCGTCGCGGATTCGGTCAGAAAGCCAAGTGGTAGGTTTAGGTGTAGGTTTAGCAACCTTGAAAGCTTCCATAGCATTACGGTGAATGTCGCTACGGATTTCGTTGGTTAGTCGTACGGAAGCCATGTGATTCTCCTTAGATGACTACTTCTACGTTAGCGGTGGTCCAGTCCTTAAATGACTTTTCGTTAATCAAAGTACGTTCCTTGGCCAGGCAGTCGCGGACAAGAACTACTTGGAACTCGCGTGGCAAACGTCTGTTGTAACGCATGATTGCGTCGAAGTTCAGCTGGTCTACGCGAGATGCCAATGCACCGGCAATTGCGTACAAAGCTGATGGGTCGCTCGGGACGTGGCTGGTTGACGGGTTCTTGATTAAGTCTTCGATATCAGGCAGATCCTTGTGGATTGCCTTGTGGGCCAAGTATTCGCCAGCCGGGCCGTCGCCAACGAGCGATGCAACGCCATAGAACATGTCGTTCATATGTGGCAACTTGCGGCTGACCATCTCCCAGGTACGGGGTGACGGAAACGCGTAGTCGTTAGCGTCCAAGCTGTGAAGCAGACTCGGGCGGTAACGAAGAAACGAGATCAAACTATCGTCTATTTTGTTACGCAGTGCCCAAGCTACCCAGTCGTCGATGTTTGCTTCGAGCGTGTAGTGCGCAAAGCGGTTCTTGACCGGGGTGGGCATCTCGTGAACAGCAGCACGATCTTGCGACCGGTTGCCTGCGGCAACAATAATGGTGTTTTCGGGAAGAACGTAAGTGCCGATCTTGCGATCGAGCGTCAACTGCAGCAACGCGTTTTGCGTAGCTTTGGGTGCATTGGGCAACTCGTCGATGAGCAGCACGACGGTGCCTTGGTAGTTAGTGTCGGGGTAATCCTCAGGCACGCCGTAACGAGTACGGTATGAACCATCGGCTTGCTCGACAACCTTGAGACCGCCACGAACGTCGACGGGGTCGAACAGGTTGGCACGAAGTTCGAAGACCTTGGCGTGTAGGTCGTTGGCAAATTGATAAACAATCTGAGACTTACCAAGACCTGGCGGGCCCCAGATCATGCTCGGCACGCGGGCCAGAGCGTTGGCTTTAAGTTCGGACTTGAGCTGTGATGGGCGGATAGTACGCATTTGTTACTCCTTAAGTAATGCGGTAGGTCTAACCTCTGACCAGTTACAGACAAGTACTCTTGGCTTGCACTGGTCACCAAGAGCTTGGTTCAGGGGGGCTGAAGTTTGTAACCGGCCAGAGGCCAGATGTTCGTTAACGGTTTTTAGTTTTAATAACAGTGACCCAAGTTAGCTTTCTATAGGGAAAGCGCTTGGTCTTGATCCACTTAAGTTCTTCTTGTGGCACGTTGCGTTTAGCCCACCACAAGAATATGGATATGAGGGCACCGGCCCAAAGGCCAGCCATCATGCCCGCGAAAGTACCGGCAAATATCCAGATAAAAAAGAACGTAAGTACTACGTCCAGGAATATGTCGTACTTTGCGATGCGGCGAAGGTTGAGTTTGAGTAGCAAGAAGATCATTGCTATTGCAGCAAGTAAGCCGGATAAGAAGAACATTGTCAGTGCTCCGTGATTAGTTGTTATTTTGTATGGTTAATGTTTTTAGTTCCCAAAGAGCTATCCAATGGTGAAACTGGTCAGGCAAATTGTATTGGGGGTAAGTAAGTGGGTGTTGTTGTATGTGATTGTGTGCTTCGATAACAACATTAGGTTTTTCCAGGGCAAAGTCAGATGCTCTTGAAAATAACCAGTTACGCATTTTGCTAGCTATGCGTGGTGTGTTTTTTGGGTACCATGTTTCTTTTAAGTGCAAGCTGTAATTTAAATAGCTAACTCCGTTGAAGTCAGCAGTAATAAACATGTTTGAGTATGTGTCAAAGTCTATTAAGTGCTTTTCTTTTGGCACAGGGTTGTATTTGGCTTTGTTCATAACTGTTACCAGTAATGTACTCCGTTACGCTTACACGCCCAATTGGGCGGCGGTACGCGACGCCATTCGTAGTCTTTTATTGCATTGAGTCGTCTAATGAAGTCTCGGAATGTCCTGAACATACGGTCCTCACTTCTTGTGGTTGATGTCGGTTCCGTCTAGCCAGATTTCGCAGTTGCTACCCCAGGCTGAATCGGAACCGCGTTCGTTTTTAAACTCTTCGCGCTTGGCGTATTGATGCCATTCTTTACCAGTCATGCGAAGTTGTTGGTTTTTTGTATAGTCCCAACCGTAGAACTTGGTCCGTGGTGGGAGCTTCATCTAATTAGTCCACCCTTGTTATTGAAGCCTTTGATTTCTTCACGGTTGGCTGGAACCATGTAGTTGCTTTTATGCAACGGTAGCACAGTGTGCTTGACCTGCTTGGCGTGTTGTTCGCCGCACTGCATGCAGAGCTCGTAGCCGAGCGCAACACGTCCGGCTGGCACGCTGTTGTTCTAGCAGGCGGTGCATAAAACGCAGACCGGTTTAGGGCTCGTGGTCGCAGAAGTCATCGTCGTCTTCGTCAATGATGTCGGGTGAATCAGGGAACTCAGACGCGTCGAGCACGGGCTGATCGCAGGCAGCTGATAGCCGCTTTGCAACCGAGCGCAGTTCGTCGATGTCTTCGCCGACAAGAAACGTCTCGCTGTAGCTCGAGGGCGTACCGTCGTCTTCGTAATACACCTCGACAAATCGGTAGGTGGTTTCGGGTTCACCGAAAAGGGTTTCGGTTACTTCTTTAAGGACTCGGTGATTCCAATGCATGGTTTTATCCTTTGTGGTCAATGCAGCCAAAGTCTTGGCGGGTATAAAGAGATGCGCTGTAGTCGCTCGCGTCTTGAACGAACGCTCGCTGGTTTTTGTACTTATCGCTGATTTCTCGGGTGAACGGCTCTTCGTCGAGCCATTCGCTGGCGTCCCACCACATGACGACCATGCGGCAAGTGCCTATGTTCGAGGTGAAGGTGGTTTTTGCTTCTGTATCGGGTTTGCTATTCCACCGACGCCAGTGCTTGCAGGTGCTGCAAGTGTTCATGGTCAGTTGGCTCGCGGTGGGGTCAGTTCAGTTGTGCGCCGCGCGCAGTTTTTTATAAAGTCAGCGAGGTTGTCGATCTGCACGTCGATTTCCTGAAAACTAAGGCGCTTTTCTGTAGACAGATGCAGCGCACCGAACACGAACCCAAGGGTTCCGGATACGGTGCTGACAAACTCGACGAGGTTTTCGCCATCGATGCCCTGCTCGACTAAGTCGTCGAGAGCGGTTTTCATGATTTGTTTTGTTTTGAGGTTCGTCATTGTCTGGTTATCCTTTTGTGTTGGGAATAAAAAAGCCCGCTTGACCTGGTGGCCAAACGGGCTGTGGTAATAGGTGGAAGTTAGGGCTGGATAGAGGGTTAGCCTTCTCCAAGCGTCCGGTGGAGGCGATACATTACTGCTCGCCAGGCCCTAAACTTCCGGTTCGATAATTATGGCACGCTATCAGTCCGGCGGCCAGAGGTTGATCCTTCCCCGCCTCGAGGTAACTCGGTTAGCGGGGAAGGACCGTGGTCGTTTTGGTTAAGGGTGACGACCAACCTTTCTCTGGGTTAAGCGGCGCGGAGCTGCTTCATGAAGTCGGAGACTTCGTTAGCTTCCTGCTCCTGCTGGAGACGGGCGACGATGTCGTCCATAACCGGCAGTGCCTCTTGGAACGACTGGCATGTTTTCTCGACGTACCAGTTGCCGTCCTCGTCCTTGGCGCGCTGCTCAAAGTGGTAGAGCGGAGCGATGTCGGTGAGGTACGCCATCTTGGCGGCGAGCAAAGTGTGCAGGCGGGTGAGCGCCATGAAGTCGCTATCCACCAGCTCGGGGATACGCTCGTTGCTAGCGTAGACACCGACGTAGTCACCGACATCTTGTGAGAAGTCGATGCCGTTGCCGAAGTCCTGCTTGTCGTTCGCCACATACAAGCGGCGAGCGGCCCAGCAGACACCGTTCATGACAGACTGAATGAAGCTGAGTAAACGCTCTGGCTTGAACGGCGGTCCCTCGACCGGGACTCCCTGCTCAAGCTCGGCGGTCACTGCAGCCTGACGAGCGCGCTGCAAACGGAAGAATGCAAGAGCAATACGCTCGAGCGGGTCGTCCGCCTGCTGAGACTCCACGTACTTGGCGATGGAGCCAAGGGTCGTGTTCTTCTCTGACATGTAGCCGATAACGTTGGGAATGAACGATTGATCTTTAATAGTCATGATTAGTTACCTATGGTTGTTACTTGTACTCGGAAAGCAGCTTTGCCAACTGACTGGCAAATTCTGCATCGCCAAACGCTGTATCGATATCAACGTCTGATGATTCGTGGTTAGTCAACTGGTGCTCGTGGTCAACGAGCCAATCCCAGTGGACAGTGTTCAGATTGAGGATTTCATATGGATTAGACATGGTTAGTTCCTTTGATTATTTGGATACGTCGTCTAAGTCATCTTCTATATCTAGCAACAGAATTGTCATTAGTGCCAGCATCACCTCATCTGGGTGATCTTTAGCGTACTGAATTGCCTGGCGTAATTTGTTAGTGATCCGTTGTCCGTTGCTAGTTGTTAGTGGTAATTGCAGTTGTCGCATATTGGTTACCTTTAGTTAGTACACAATGGTCACTGACCGTGAGCCCGGAACGGGCGAACGTTCTAGAACTCCTCCGTTGGAGTTTCCAGTTCGCGCAGCTTTTCCTCTGCCATCATGCGCATGTGCGCCATGGAGTAGATGGCATGGGCTGCTTCGTTAGTGAGGCGAAGGGTTTCATACATGGCCTTGGAGTCCTGGTCTGGGGAGGACTGCAACGAGCTCAACGCCCGTTGCAGTGAGTCAACCGCCAGTACGTAGCACTGTGTGTGGTTCATACGGGCGGGTGTCCGCAACCCCAGCGGTGCCAAGAGGCAATGTCTGCGGCTTCGTCTTCGGTTTGGTAGTAGTTCGACATCCGGTCATAAGGCTCAAGCCACCAGCGGCTAGCGTTCTGGTCGAAGTTAAACCCGGCACGTCCGACGTACCAGCCTGCGCCTGAGCGCATCGGGATCGGAGGGCTAACGACAAGCGTGCCGTGGGGGAAGGTGGTAGAGAAGTTCTGGTTTACGAAGTCTAGGAACTGGCTGAGGTTAGCGACGGGGGCGTCATCACAGTAGATGACTTGGGGGTCAAATAAGTCGTGCTGTTGTGGTTGCGACATGGTTTGGTTTTCCTGTGTCAGTCGGTATAGAAATGGATGCTAACGGCGTTCCCGAAACGGTGGACTTCGGTGCCGAACGTGTTGTGATCGTAGCCTTTGCTCTCGATGTACTCGACGAGCTGCTGGTTAGTTAAGTTGAAGTCGTTGACCTCGAGGGTGTGAACGTTGCGGCAGTAGAGACGCTCGCACCGAATGTACTGAATGGGCTCTAGTGTCATGTGAGTACCTTTGGTTGTTATGTAAATGAATCAATTGAACATCTGACCGCGAATCGGGAACCGATGAGCGTTGTACTGTATAAGTGGACAGTGGTTAGTGGTCAGTTTTGATTACTAGTTTGAGTTATCCACAGACTGTGTGCAGGCAAGGGTCTAAATGTGTGCAGCAAACAAGCCAATGTGTGCAGCAAACGAGGGGGTGTGTGCAGGCATTTTTCCTTATAAATCAATGTGTGTTCACTGTGTGCAGGCATTTTTTCAACTTCGCAGAAAAAACACATGTATTTCTTTGAAAAACGTTTGCTCTCAAAATGAACTTAAAAAACCCTGCACACACTGCACACACTGCACACATTTCGTGTTTGCAGATTTAAAGTGTTTGTGGATCAAGGACTTAGCTGTGTGCACTTGCAACAAAGTTGCCTGCACACATTCCTGCACACAAACCGTAATGGCTGCACACACCCATAACGGGCGACTGACCACGGACCATGGACAACTGGCCATGAGCACATGACCTATGTCCACTGGCACATGACAGGTGTTGCGTGCAAACAACAACTGACCACGGTACGTTGACCGTGGTCAGTGGCTAGTTGTTAGTCGTTAGTGGCCAGTGATGCGAGGATGCCGATGGATGAGAGACCGGTTGCGATGAGCAGCGAATAGCTGACCGGGGGCTCAGTGAAGAACGAGCCGATGAAAGTGATGTTCGCGAGGATGGTAAAGACTAGTGAAGTCTTAGCATTGGTGAAGGACATTGGATAGTTCCTCGTGGTTAAAGATGGGAGGTTGGAGGTCCCTCCCGATTGGATTAGCTGAAGAGGTTGAGTACGCCGAGGACGAATAGAGCTGCCATGTCAGGCTTCTCTTTAGCGTAGGTGACGACAGACTTGGATGCTTCTTTTGCTTTCTCAGCAGCGATATACATCTTGTCTGGTTGTTCGTTGTTGATGTCGTTGTTGTTGGTGGTTTGATTATCCATGAGTAATTACTCCTAGTTAGTGAACAGATACACAATAATCACTGACCGCGAGACACGAAGTGTCGAGCGTTGACGGTGGGGGTTACTGGGCGACAAGGTTCCACGATTCTGGTTAAAAACAAGGTTCCAATGGTTAAATTCCGGGAAAAGGGTTGGTGCTGGAGGCGAGGGGGGAGATAGTGAACGAGTAAAATAGAAGAAAAAACGCATACCCTTACCCCAAAAAAATTTCTGCAGAAAATTTCTATAGGAAAATTTTGCAAGATCAGGGGTATACTCCGCCAACCTCATCCGGCGCAGGAGATCGACTGTCGGTCTTCCGGAGAGGTTGTACTAGTGTCAGACACTAAGACATGCGCTCGCTGCCAGACGGACCTGCCCATAACGGCCTTCGAAGCCATGAAAGGCGGCTACAGGACGATATGCCGCCCCTGTCACCAAACCACGCGCCGCCAAAAACGGTCCACGGGCTACGAACCGTACTTGGCGAACCTCGTATCTATAAGCAAGAGTAAGAGCCGCAGTCGTGGGTTCACAGACTACGAAGTTACAGCCGAGTACCTCGCAGAACTCTGGCAACGGCAAGATGGCCGTTGTGCGATATCGGGGGTCGTTCTTACCCATCACAATGACGGGTCGGGTGCTAAGGACTTCAACGCTAGCATCGACCGAATCGACAGCCAGCAAGGATACACCCCCGGCAATGTGCAGCTGGTCGCGCTTCGCGTTAACCTCCTCAAGCAGAGCTTAAGTACGGATATGCTGTACTGGTGGGTGAAGACTATCTACCAGTACTCTTGTGATTAGACAGGGGCGGGGCTAATATAAATGCTGCCGAAAGTCCAGGTGTTCGCGATAGAGGGCTTCGAAGACGCCATTATCGGTACAGCGTATCGCGGTGGCCACGAAGTCTTGGTCTATGACGGGTGGTTGTTTGAGGCAATTGCTGCCTTAATCGACCCCAACTCGACCAGTATCCACGAATATCTGACCAAGATCCGCTTGCACGAGCTAGGGGATCGGGCACCTGTTCTTGTTTATCTGGACGAAGAAGTT
>Ga0208465_1000235_pt1 | contig 17050 bp, 27 predicted proteins | sample LakMenEpi31Aug10_FD_150749 | JGI IMG/M metagenome (GOLD analysis project Ga0208465, IMG submission 150749) | Freshwater microbial communities from Lake Mendota, WI - 31AUG2010 deep hole epilimnion (SPAdes) | ecosystem: Environmental > Aquatic > Freshwater > Lake > Epilimnion/Euphotic zone ...
AAACGCAGAAGCGAGTGAGACTTGGTAGTCAGAGGAGTCTTATAAACTCTTTCCGCCAGATTAGCGGCTTTGACCTGGTTCGAATCCAGGCACTCGTATCGTGCAGGTTTACCAATCTGGTGAATGGACCGTTCTCATAAAGCGGCGAAGGCGAGTTCAATCCTCGCAACCTGCACTTGTCGTGGTTCAAAACTTATGATAGAATCCAGTGGGGCATCTATCAAACGGTTTTGATTTAGTCTCACAAACACACGGCATCAAACAAAAAATACACGCCCGTGTAGCCCAGCGGAAGAGGCAGAACACTTAAAATGTTCCAAGCGGTGGTTCGAATCCACTCACGGGTATAAAAATAAATATAAGATATGGGAAAACCCAATGTCTTATCGTATCGATCACGCATACTGCTGGTACAATAATGGCAGTATGATCGTGAAGATGTACTTTATTAATCACGTTCCATTTACATTCGACGAACTTCCAGACGGACATTTATATGACCAAGATCTTTGTAGATTAGCAGATAAAGAAAGGTCTTTTGAGCCAGAAGACTTGTACAGGAACTCTTTCTATCTAATTGATGAAGAGGTACATCCTTGCTTCTTCGCAGTGGATTTAGAAAACCCAGAAGACTTACCAGATGATTTAGAATATGAACATGATGAGGAGGATTTGACCAGCTAAATAGAACATAGAAATATTCTGGTCGTAATAATCCAATGCCTCTTAATAAATTAGATAATTTTATTAAAAATACTGAAGGTCGTATTCTATATGTAAATCCAAACGATCTTGAAGCAACGGATAGCATCGAGAATCAAGGAAATTCTCTTGCTAAGCCATTTAAAACAATACAAAGGGCGTTACTAGAGTCTGCAAGATTCTCATACTTAAAAGGTAATAATAATGATGCGATTGAAAAAACTACAATTTTACTTTTTCCAGGTGAGCATTTAATTGATAATAGACCAGGATTTGCGATTTATAATGACCCCGCACTTGGTGTAAAAGTTAAGTCACCTTCGGGTACAATCTCAACTCCATCCGAACAGATTGCACTCAATTTAGATTCTAACTTTGACCTTAACCAAGTTGGAAATATTCTCTACAAATTTAACAGCGTTAATGGTGGAGTTATTATACCAAGAGGTACATCATTAGTTGGTTTAGACCTAAGAAAAACAAAAATAAGACCAAAGTATGTACCAAATCCCACAGATTCAAATGTTCCTCGATCTGCTATTTTTAGGCTAACTGGTACTTGTTATCTTTGGCAATTTACAATTTTTGATGGTAGTGAGACTGGAACTGTTTATACCGATAATATAGATTTTTCTGAAAATAATCGTTCAGTCCCAACATTTTCTCACCATAAACTAACTTGCTTTGAGTATGCTGATGGTGTAAATGAAGTGGTCGGTTATGATTTAACCGATCTTGACATGTATTATAGCAAATTGTCAAATGCATTCAATTCGGTAAGAGATATTCCAGAAAAATATCCAGATGACGCAGGCGGATTCGCTAAGCAAAGAGCAGAATGGGAGATTGTTGGTGCGTTCGCTGCTGATACATTAACGATTGCAAGAATTGAATCTGGTAGTGGTGGAACTGCTGGTCCTATCATTACAGTAACTACTGTTTTAGAACATAAGTTCAATGAAGGAACACCAATTAAGATTAAGGGTGTTGGTCTTGCTGATGGAGTAAATGATTACAATATTTCTACAAAGGTACAAAGTGTAATTAATGCAAATACCTTTACATATGTTCTCCCATATGTTCAACCAAATCTACTAACACTTCCAGATGTTAGTGGTGCAACAGTTACGATTGAAACGGATACTGTTTCTGGTGCTTCTCCTTATGTCTTCAACTGTTCGCTAAGATCAGTTTATGGCATGAATGGAATGTACGCTGATGGTAGCAAAGCATCAGGTTTCCGTTCAATGGTTGTTGCACAATTTACAGGTGTTTCTCTACAAAAAGATGATAGGGCATTTGTAAAATATGATGAAGTAGATAGAAACTACGAATCAATAACTATTACTAAAAAGACGGGAGCAGAATTATCGGCAGGTGCTTCTTCTTTAGATAAGGATAAAGTCTATCACTTAGATTCAAGCGCAGTCTATAGAACAGGTTGGGAAACCAATCATATTAAAATGTCGAATGATTCAATCATTCAGATTGTATCTGTGTTTGCTATTGGATTTACTAACCATTTTAATACCGAGTCTGGTGGTGACGCATCGATTACCAACTCAAACTCAAACTTTGGTCAATTCTCTCTAACTTCTGATGGATTTAGAGCAGAAGCATTTGACAAGGATAATAAGGCTTATATTTCTGCAATTGTTGGTCCAAGAGCAGTTAAATCTGATGAGGCAGACATTGATTGGCAATCCCTAGACGTTGGACTTACAACTTCTGTTGGAATCTCAAGTCATCTTTATCTTTATGGATTTAATAACCAAGATGATTCCCCACCTATTCTTACTCAAGGATATCGAGTTGGTGCTAGAAGAGATGACAAACTTTATGTTAATTTAGGAAGTGGTATTGGCACATTTGGTGCTAATATCTGCATGGTTAATAATGTTATTGGCATTGGAACCACTGCTTTAGGAACAAACGTAGCTTATAAGGAATATAGAGTAACCTCAGGTCCTACTAGTAATGTTTTCACTATCGGAGCACATGACATCTTAACTGGTGAAAGTATTTACATTACAAGTGATGATGGAGATCTCCCAGAAAATATTGTTTCGCATAGAGTTTATTATGCGATTCGTTCGTCCAGCACAACAATTAAAGTAGCTTCATCAAAAGCAAATGCTGATAATAATGTAGAAGTTACAGTATATGGTGGATCAAAACTCAAGATTCAGAGTAGAGTTTCTGACAAAGCATCTGGAGATGTAGGACATCCAGTACAGTGGGACTCTTTCCGCTCAAACTGGTATATCCACAGTACGCATAACAACCCAATTTACAATGCATTTGCAACTTATGGTATTGGAATTCTGGGTGAGAAAACTGATAACACTTTCGTAAAAAGATTTGATGATTCCAGAAGTCTAGATGAGAAACTCTATAAGATAAGAATTGTTGTACCTAAAGACGCAGAGAATGCTAAGGCACCTGCAGAAACATTTATTGTTCAAGAATCAAGTTCTACTGGATATAGAAATGATGGAGATCCTGGTAGAGTAAGTATTGGTGCAACTGACTATGATTATCATAGAAATCCAAGATTTATTAGTACATGTATTACTGGTACTACAGGAATCGTAACTGTAACAACTGAATTACCACATAACTTACAAGTTGGAAACCTAGTTAATATTAAGAGTGTTAGAAGTAGCACGAATACTGGCGGACTATCAAATGAGGGATATAATGGTAAGTTTGCAATTACTGGTATCGTTGATGACCATACATTTAGATATTCGACAGTTGATGTTACTGGAGTAACTCACAGTCCAGGTACATTTACAAGTAATACTGCAACCAGAAATACAAATCTACCCAGATTCGAAAGAAGTGATGTAAATAAAAATTATTTTGTATATCGTTCAGAAATCATTCGTCCATACATTAAGGACGTACAAGATGGTATCTATCATGCATACCTCTTAAACGCAAATAATAGCGTACCTGAAGAATTTACAAATTTAAAATATGCACAAAATGTAACAGATTTATATCCACAACTTGATAAAGATAATGTAGATGACAATCCTTTTGCTGCAAATACTTACGCAAAGAGAAGTCCAATTGGTGATGTTGTAACTGATGACCTTAAAAAGAGTATTACTAAAGAATCTCTAGATTTATTTACACAAGATTTTGGAATTGGACTACCAATTGTTGCAGTTTCCACTTCTTTTGCTTCCGTAAATTCTGGTACTGCAACGATTACACTTGGACGTGAGCATGGATTTGCAGGTGTTACGACTTATAGTTCATTCTCTGGTGGTAGTGGTTACAATGCTGGAACACATTATAACGTAAAACTCTTTAACAATGGTACTTCTACTTGGGATGGAGCAACTGCTAAGGTTATTGTATCCAGTGGTGGAACAATCACCGATGTTAAGATTCTTTCCAGAGGATCTGGATATACTGATGGTGAAGAACTAGATTTTGATACATCTGTAATTGGTGTAGGTGTAGGTGCTGGATTGACAATCGCTTCAACTGGTATTTCGACTAACCTTGGAGATGTTGTTCAAGTTACTGGTATTGGAACAACAGGTGATGGGTATTACAGAATTGCATCTATTCCTTCAAAAACTCAGATTTCTGTAGCGATTACTGCTGCAGACCCACAAATTCATACTGGTCATTATATAATTAATCTTGGACCATCAGTTCCAGTTACAACTGTTGCTGGTCCAGTGTTGGGAATTACGACATTTACATCATCATTTGCACATAATTTAACAGCTGGTTCCAAATTTAAGTTTATTGATAGTAATAATAATAATCTTGGTGATTATATTGTTAATGAAAAAGTAGGTGTTAATACATTTACTGTCGCAACTTCAACTACATTAAGTTCTGCAAAATATATTCTCAAGCATGGACTGTCTTCAAATGATGCTGTTTCAGATTCTACCACTGAAAATATAGCATCTAGAGGAACATTCTTCTATGATAATGAGAAATTCTTCTTGGGTGCAACGATTGAGTCTGGGTCAAGCATAACAGTTTCTGGATCTACTATTTGTGGTCTTTCAACTCTGACTAGATTCCCACTTGGTTCTTATATTCAAGTTGATAATGAAATCATGAGAATCAGTGGATCAGAATTCACTGGATCTTCAAATAATCAATTAGTAGTTATTCGTGGTGTATTTGGAACGAGTAAAGAAACTCATAATACAGGATCGATCGCTAGAAAGATTAGACCACTAGCAATCGAACTGAGAAGACCTTCAATCATTCGTGCATCTGGTCATACATTTGAATATCTTGGATTTGGTCCTGGTAACTATTCAACTGGTCTCCCACAAGTACAAGTTAGATCACTAACAGAAAAAGAATCATTCTTAGCACAATCTCAGAAGAGATCTGCTGGTGTTGTTGTATATACTGGAATGAATAGTGATGGTGATTTCTATATTGGTAATAAGAAATCTAGTTCCGCAACAGGGCAAGAAATTACCTTTGACGTTCCAGTACCAACTGTCACTGGACAAGAAAGTGGTCGTTTGAGTGTTATCTTTGATGAAGTTCTAATTAAGGAGCGTCTAAGAGTTGAGGGTGGCAAGTCTGGAACTGTTCTATCACAGTTTGATGGACCTGTAACCTTTAATAAAGAAGTCAGAATTAGAAACAGTGCTTCAATTACTGGAATTGTTAAAATTACCAATGTTACTGAATCTACAAGTAAGACAACTGGTGCATTAGTTGTAAGCGGTGGTCTTGGAGTTGATGGAAAATCAACTCTCGATGATATTGTTACAATTAACACTGGTATTATTCCTGATGTTGATAAGGGTGCTTATATTGGTACTGTTGGTGGAGCATTTGAAGAGGCTTACATTGATGGTATTAGAATTGGTGTTGCAGGAACAACAACAATCGATACAAGAGGTGGAAACCTAGTTATCAATGCTTCGATTGGAAGCAGCGTTTCAATCAGCACCAACACTACAATCAGTGGAGAACTAAATGTAACTGGTGATATTACTGCATTCTATACTTCTGACCAAAGACTGAAAGATAACATAACCCCAATTGATGATCCTCTTGCTAAGGTTCTTTCAATTAGTGGTAATACTTACACTTGGAATGAGAAATCAGGTAAAGAAGGTAATGATGTTGGTGTTATCGCACAAGAAATCTTAGAGGTTCTACCTGAAGCAGTAACTACAAGAGACAATGGTTATCTCGCTGTTAGATATGAAAAGATTATTCCACTTCTAGTTGAAGCAGTTAAAGAACTTTCTGCAAGAGTCGGTGATCTTGAGCAAAAATTATCAGATAAATAACTAAAAACCATATAAGATGGCAAATTACAGGAAGTCTTTTAATTTTAAAAATGGTGTTCAGGTTGATGATGATAATTTCGTTGTAAATCCAAATGGATTGGTCGGCATCGGAACTTCGGTGCCGACTGAATTTTTAGATGTTAGAGGAACTGCAAAAGTTGTTGGATTAGCAACGATTAAGAATATTTGGGTAGAAAATATATACGTTTCAGGATTAACGACTTCTATTGGAAATTTAAGAGTAGGTATATCTTCGTTTAGCAGCACTGGTATTATTACTGCTACAACCACTTCTGGTATTATAACATATTATGGAGATGGTGGAAAATTATTAAATCTACCAACATCACAATGGGTTGATGTTGATCCTGGATTTGGATATACAAGCATCTATGCATCTGGTAATGTTGGAATCGCTACAACTTATCCTAATTTTTCCTTGCAAATTGGTGGAAATCCAGATGGTTCTCAGCAAGGGGTTGGAATTAATTCAACAGGTAATATAAAAGCAACTGGAATTGTAACAACTAGACAATTGCAATTCGTTGGTGTTGATGCAGGAATCACTGGTGTTACTTCAATCTTTGCAAACACAACACAACCTCTTGTAAGAATTACTCAACTTGGATCGGGACTTTCATTACTGGTTGAAGACTCTGGTTCTCCAGATAGTAGCCCATTTGCAATCGATGGTGCTGGAAGAGCTTTTATTGGAACAACAGGAGATTCCTCCTTAATTGATGGATTAACCTTCTTTAATTCATACGCAAGATTTATTTCCACAATAACTGGAAATACAGCAACTGATGGTATGTTGATTGGTGAAGGGCCATCTGATAATGGATATCAAAACATTTATTCATATGATAGACCGCTAAAAGTAGAAACAAACGGAACTAGAAATCATATTTCGTTAATTCCTTCAGCATCTTCTAATATTGGATTAGGCACGACAAATCCAACATCAAAAGTTAGTGTATTAGGAAATGTATTAGTATCAGGTGTCACAACTGTTACTGAATTAAAATCATCTATTTCAACAACTGGAATTTCTACAGTTACAGAATATCTCCACGTTGGTACTGGTGGAACTTTATTTACCTTAGCAAATAATGGTCGCTTTGGTATTGGAACTGCAATTCCATCATCAGAATATCAGTTTATTAAACCAACAGAATCATTATTTGAAATTATTAGCCAAGATGGTGCAACAAGACTATCTCTTGGTAGTTCTATCGGTGCTGGTAACAGTTCTACAGTTCTTCGTTATTCATCTAAAATATTTGAAATTAGACACAATGACACTGGAAACGTAAATCATTATATTCATGCTGGTGGCGCAGGAATTAATACTGGTAGGTTTAACTGGGTTTATGGGCAAGGCAATCAAGAATTAATGTCCCTAACATACCAAGGAAATCTTGGTCTGGGAATTACAAATCCAGGATATAAACTACATGTTGTTGGTACATCGACCATCACTGGAGACACATATATTGGTGGTAATTTGATCGTTGCTGGTATTGTTACTTCAGCATCACAGCAAATACAACTACCAAATGTTCTAAATGGAATTCAATTAAACAATAGTGTTGGTGTTTCAACATTCTACAGAATTGGTGTTACTTCGATTGGTATTGGAACAGACAATCCAATCGTAGCAATTGATGCAAGATATGGGGGACGTGTATTAACGTCTGGTGTTGGTATTGGTACAGATTATAATGAACTTTTTGATCATTCATTGTTTGCAGTAGGGACGATTGGATGTACAGGTGTAGGAATTGGAACTACTGGAATGTATTTCCCACCAGGTGCTTACATACCATCTTTCCAAGTTCATAGAGGCGGTTCTGCATTCTTTGATAACATTGTCACTATGCATGGTGATAGTGGAGTTGGATATGGAACGTTCTCCCCAAGAGCAGTTCTTGACTTAGGAGTTGCAAGAGTTGGGACATCGGTTACCAATCCATATGCAATTCTACCAAATGAGCCAAACCCAACAACAAACATTGCAACAATCAATAGAATTGCTGGTGGTCTTCTGTTCAATAACACTATTGGACAATTCCAGGGATACAGTGGAACTGCTTGGGTTGGACTACTATCACCAGAAGTTGTAAGAATTGCATCTGATAGAACAAAGGCAACTAATAATAATACACTTGAAGCGGTTTTCCCTGCCGCAAATGATACTGCAACTTTATTAGCAAATACTCTCTACAAGTTTAGAGCGGTTTATGTAATGACCAAAACTGCATCTGGTTCAGCAGCTGGACTTCAAGTTGGATTTACATTTAGTAATGCACAACAAAGTATTGGATACAAGTATAAATCATTTACTCAAAGTTCTTCTACATCTCAAACTTCAGGTTATGCAACAGTAGTAACTGCAACAACTGTAACTCCAACTGGAACTGCAGCAGAAAACTATGTAATTGAACTTGAAGGATGGTTTGTATCTAATGCAACTACTGGTGGAACATTTAGACCTGATTTTGCACAGTCTGTAGCAGGAAGTGTGGTTGCTCCAACCGTATCTACAAATACTTTCTTTGAACTATACGCAGCTGGATCTGCATCAGCAGCAAATGTTTCTGGATCTTGGGCATAAGACTTGACAATCATCTTTAATACCACTAGACTACCTTTGTCTAGGTTGAAGATGAAATACTAGGACACTTTGAGAACTGTCCCATGGGTCGCACCAGGGGCGGTTTTCTGCTATAATAGTCCTATACGCGATGAGACCTGTGATTCAACTCCGACCTCACCAGCACCGTGCTCTGGATGCCTTGCTGCAGTATCGTAAGGGTCAGGTGATCATTCCGACTGGCGGCGGCAAGACCAATATTGCCATCTTTGATGCTCTGCGTGAGTTTCAGTCTGATGCTCCGAAGACCATTGTAGTGTGCTGCCCGAGAATCATCCTGGCAGAGCAATTGTCCAGCGAGTTCCTTGAGTTTATCACGACTGCTGCTGTTCTTCACGTTCATAGTGGTGAGACGCATCACCAGAGCACGACCAAACCTTCTGAGATTTATAACTGGTCTCGTCGTGCATATAAGCATCAACTGATTTTCACCACCTACAACTCCCTGCAGCGTCTGCAACAGGCAGATATTCACGTTGATACCATTTACTTTGATGAAGCGCACAACTCTGTCCAACGTCATTTCTTCCCTGCCACCGAGCATTTCGCTTCTGCTGCTGACCGCTGCTATTTCTTCACTGCTACTCCTAAGCATTCTGCCACTATTGCAAAACCTGGCATGAATGACGCTGCCGTTTATGGCAATGTCATCTGCAATGTGCCTGCCCCAGAACTGGTTGAGGGTGGTTTCATTGTTCCCCCTAAGGTTGTTGTTCAGCAGTTTGAACTTCTTAGCAAGGGTCAGATTGTTGCTGATGTAGATTGTGAGAATCTGATTCAGACCATCGATGCTCAGGAAGTGGGCAAGGTTCTCATCTGCTCTAAGGCAACCAAGCAGATTGTTTCTCTGGTTTCTCAGACTGACTTCTGTAAGCAACTGGAAGACCGTGGGTTCTCTTGGATGTATATCACTTCCAAGACTGGTGCTGTGATTGATGGTCAGAAGGTCAATCGTGAGGTGTTTTTCGACACTCTGAGTGCCTGGGGCAAGGATGACTCTAAGAAGTTTGTGGTTCTTCATCACAGCATCCTGAGCGAGGGTATCAACGTGTCTGGTCTGGAGGCAGTGCTGTTTATGCGCTCTATGGATTACATCGGCATCTCCCAGACCATCGGACGGGTGATTCGCCTGCACAAGGACGATGCAGAGGGTCTCAGCAGCGGCAGGATCGCCCCTGGTGCCCTTCAGGACTACACCAAGTCCTTTGGGTTGGTCTGCATCCCTGTCTATTCTTCTGTGGGCATCAGCACCGCTAAGAAGGTGCAAGCGGTGGTCGATACCGTGTTCCAGCAGGGTTTGCCTGCCATCAGCGTTGTCAAACGCTGAGTTTTCTGCTAAACTACCTACACATCAGGAGGAATCCCCCCAATGCGCTGCAAAGTCCAACTCTATGTCGCTGGCAAGGTCTTTGATGAGATTGTTGAGGCACGTGACTACCAAGAAGCACGTCAGGTTGCCCTCGCCCGTAATCCTAATGCTAAGGTCATGGGAGTCACTGCGGTATTCGGATGAGTGAATCTTTTCAAAAATCTTTTATCGATCGTCCTGGTATTCTTGACCCAACTCCAGGAGACCCTCAAGGTTATGTGACGAAAGATGGTATGTGGGCTGCTGTTCCGATGGTAAATTCTAAAAAGTTTGTCATCATTCACAATGGGCAACAAATTCATGTGGCAAACAATTACAAGTCCGCAAAAACCTACATTCAAAAGTCCGCAAAAGGCGCATCGGTTTCCAGTTTAGACAAGTTTCTTTAAACCCGTTAAATAGTATAACTACGATACTGATTATGGAAGAGACTCCTGAAATTAAATGGAATAAAGGGTTGGATTTGTTTATTGAGAGCGTCCATAAACCAGATCACGAACTCAGACAAGATGCACACGAACAAAAGTGCTATAATGAATTAATGGCAGTGCGTGAGCAAGTGCTAGAATATTTAAAAAATTTAAGACGATGACTTATTACGCTTGGTTTATCGTATTTGCAGTAGTGGCATACTTCATCGCAACCGATGATAGTGTCGCTGCTGCTTTTTATTACATTACAAAGTTAGCAAAATCTAACTTTGAGAAACAAAAATGGTGGTTATTGAATAATCCACGTAATCCTGTGGTAAAATATCTAATGTGGCGTCGTGCTATGAAACTAGCAAAAGAGTTGCAACAAGAATACAGCAATAAAAATAATCCAGATGCTAATTAGTATGTTTAACGTACCTTTGCTTCATCTAAAGGTACATGATTGGGAAAGTAAAAAGAAAAAATTACTCGATTTGATGGAAACACAATCCAGTAATTTTGAAAATCAAATTCATTTACATACCACTTTTTATAGTTCTATTCGGGATGAAAATTCCGATGAAATGAATAACTTGAATCGCTCTGTTCATGAAATTTTGAACGAAGAGATATATTATTTCATGGAAACTTTTAAGGTTGAAATGTGTAAAATTTCTTCGTCTTGGTTTCAAATCCAAGAAAAATACATGTCACATCCTGTACATAATCATTACTCAGGATTTGCTGCTGTATGTTATTTGGAATATAATCCAGAACTACATACACCAGTTCGATTCATAGCTCCCTTTACAGATTTATTTGATGGTAGCATGGTTGAATATAATCCAGAAAATGTAACTGAGGGCTCCATTCTATTTTTTCCATCAGCATTACTCCACCATACCCTTCCAAATAGATCGGATGTTAGGCGAGTTGCCCTGGCATTCAATCTGATTCAAGCAGAATCTAAATAACCCTATATCTGGAGAAAGATATGTTATCTACACAATATCGTCTTCGGTTAGAAGCAATCTGTGAAAAGATTGTCCTTCACGAAGAAGTGAGTCTTGAAGATATGATTTGGGCAGAGAAACTTGCGAAAGCAAATCGCTCTGCTGGTACAATGCTCCGTCAGGCAAGACGTAAAGCAGAAAATCCTAATATGGACGAAATGGATGATTTTCTAAACTCAATGGATATTGGTGGTTTAGGGCACGAAAGATTTGGTAGAAGAGGTTTTGACAGCCCAGATGAACTGCATGATTGGTTTAAACGTGATGAAGACGAAACCGATTGGAGGACTCGGGATTGACTTACGAAGAGTTTGTTAATAAAAGTCCAGAGCACTATATGGATATGGTGCGCTTGATTGATATTAAACAAAAGTATCGTATGGAATTCACTGAAGCAGAAAAAGAAATCAATGCACATATTATGGAGTTTCAAGAGCAAACGAAACTTAATGAGTTGAGGGATAAGTTTGAAAAGTGTTTTGAGATAGAAGAATGAAACACGCTGTAATACTTTCACTTTGTTTTCTTCCACTGGCGGTTATATATCTTATAATGAAAGTGTCTGTCTGGTTGTCCTCTAGCGTATCAGAAGTCAATTATGTCCGAGAAGATTCCAAACGAGAGCACGGACCCTATGTGGAAAACCCATATGGAGACGTTGATGGTGAGAATGAAGAGGATTGAGATTGCTGAAGTGATTGACGAAGCAATCTGGAAATGGTATTTTGAGCACGGTAAAGAGGTTCCCAACTGGAAGATGCAAAAAGATCCTCAGTGGTGGATTGATTATCTGGCAGAACTTGAAGAAGAGTAAGTATAAACTCGTAGGCATAAATTTTTGTTGCGGAAATGTTATTATCTGAACATAATTTGTCTAGATAGTGTTACAATATGAGAGGTGATACAAATGAGCGAAAACTCCATTATTATGATGTTCTTTGTGCATGGAGGTTATTATGCACAACTTAATTTCTTACAATCAACTGGCTGAATGGAACCATTTTGAAGAAACTGTAGATCGATGCAATGATGAATTGGATTTAGTTAATGATTATTTTAATTGTCTGATTGAATGTGATGATGAAAAACAAGTGTGTAAAAGGATATGTAGAAGTTTGTTAGATCATTCACATTGAGTTATTGGGGGGAGAAATCCCCCCGTTTTAGTCTTGACAACCCGTAGTAAATACCCTATAATACACCCATATACACCCATTATTATGGACTACAAACCTTATAGTATGGAATGGAGTCGGCGGCGGTATCTTGCCGAAGCAATCCAACAATACTTTGATACCGATGCGTCTCTGGATGTTGTCCTGGACGATATTGTGAGTGTGCTTGAGGAGAATGTGGAGCACCACAAGAGTCGTGCTGAACGCTTTCAGGAAGTTCTGGATGGTCTGAAATCTCTTCCTTATTGATATGAAACCCAACTTCCGTAAGGTATTGGAAATGGCATTGGAAGAAGGTGTCCGTTATGGATACAACCGTGCTCATAAACACGTAGAGAATCCACACGAAGATGCTGTGGTTGATTGTGTGGTGGATGGTGCGATGAACTCTCTTTATGAATGGTTTGACTTTGAGGATACTAATGCGGACTCGTAATTCTTTTTTACTTCACGTTTGTTTGCCCGTTATTGGATTTGCTGTAGGTCTATTGGTGTCTTATAATCTTACACCAGAAAAGACCCCACACCATACATCTACGGTCTCTGGTTCTTCTGGTGACCTTAAATGCACTACATCTTGTGTTGTTAAGGAACAATGATTTTTAGTTTTCTTGGTTTCATCTTTGCGGCACTCTCTTTTGTTCAGGTTCCTCAGTGGGACAATGACTGGACTAAATGTTCCGTGTTTGTTCCCGACACTGCCTGTCACTGGTACATCGTGAATCCTGATAATACTTTTGGTAAAGGATTTAGTTGGATTACTGCTCATGAATATGATGTAGAAGCACTTCGTGATATTGCGATTCAACACGAAGTTACAGTAGCACAGGGATATCAAACTACTGTAGAACTTATGAACGCAGACTCTAATATTGAATACGGAGATGATTATAAATGACGGATCGAGCACAAGCATTTATGAATGCAATATGGGAAGCACGAAACTCTGGTGCTGATACTGAAGAAAAATTAGTTGCAGCAATTCTTTCTCTTGCAACACAGTCTGTAAAGGCTTATAATGCCCAAATGGGACTAACAGTTTTGGATGTTAATGACATGCTACAACTCGCAGAGGAACTCACACAATGAACCTAATTCAATTCAAGCATCGCTATGACTTTGGACACGAAGTATATGTCCAGATCCTGAACATCAGACCCAAAAAGTATCAGTGGTCTCTGTTTCAGTTTTCTGTAAGTTGGAATGACTACCCATCTTCACCTTATCTTCAAATTACAATGGGAAGCAATGGTCTTTTAGGTATTCTGTTCTGGGCATATAAGTTTGGATTTGATATTGATGTTCTTTCTAGGACTTGGAACTGGGACTATATGAAAGAAGTGGATGAAAAGGAAACTGAATATCTTGGAATGGATGAGTGCTGATGTTTAGTAAAGCACTTAAAGGAACTGATAAAAAGAAAACCACCTTGAACTGGTGGGAGTATTGGATTGGTCATTGTTGGATGACTGGATGGCAGAGTATGCGAATCACATTTCGCATCTGGGCTGACCTGATGACTTCCAACTATGATAACTATGCTCTCCCCAGAACAGTAGAAGATCCAGAAGAAGAATGTAGAGATTGGTTCTGGTCTTCTCTTGGTGAAGATGAATGTTATCCCAAAGAGTTTCTGGAATATCTTTTACAAATGGTAGAAGACGTTGAGCTTGGTAAAGTAGAAACATATTCTATGGATGAAGTGTTGGAAAGAGTAAAAGAATGGTCAGATGAAGTATTGGACGGTGTGGATTTAGATGAGGAGTTGCCTGACGAGGACACTTCCGAAACTGGCACAGAGGACGTTGAAGACGCCTCCTGATGCTTTATAATATTCATATCTGAAACGCCCCTATGACCCTCAAAGAGAAGAAGGCACTACTCAAACGCCTTGAGCAGACAGGCACAACCTGTATGGATTGTGGGCAAAAGTATGGTGTCTATTCAGTCGGTTGTTCATCTGTCTGGAATGGTAAGTGTGGTGTATGTGGTGAAGAAAAACGGGTGACTGAATCCCGTGACTTTGCTTACTTTATTACTGGTATTCGCAAACTGAAACTGGAGATTCAAAATGAGAAGAGTAACAGTCAGACCCAAAAGCAAGAAGGCTAAGAACCGCCTTGCGAATATGATGGACAACAACCCTATCTGTATTGTGGAGCAGGATAAGGGTGATGGTATGCTGTTTCTCGCATCAGAGAACCAGAAATACTTCTTCTGGGTGAATATCAACGACTTCTGGGAATGTGATTGGGAGGTGCTCTAATGAACTACCTATGCTTTGTTGATGGTCTTTTAGAATACGCCAGCACTTCTGAAAGCAGTTTTGCTCACTATCAGTTGGTGTATGCCGAAGAACACAAAAATGCTGATGTTCAGTATCTTACTCTGACTGATGAAGAGTATGATGAAATGTTCCCTTATGAAGAGGAAGAAGAATGAGGTTTCGTAACATAGAGTTCCGTTGGTGCGAAGTCAACAACAAGTATGAACTCGTTAGGTGGCATAAATGTGAAGGCAAAGAGTATTGTTATGTGATTGCCTTCTTCAATAAAGGTAAAGAGTATTATGATATGTGGACTATTGGTGATCGGTTCTTTGAGGATAAAGATGCCTGGGTCGTGGGTAAGTATGGTCTGGAGTTTCTAAATGCTATCTTTCAGATTGAGCAAGATGAAGAGGAACTGAAATGACTGAACATCCTACATCAGAATGGGAATGGGAAGATACTGCCGAAGTCGCATTTCAGAAATGGTTTCACGACCTTTATGGTGGTTTTTCACTTCGTAGTGAATATTTTTTCGGTGATTGCGAAGTAGAAGATGTGAATACTCGTAAGGATTTGATGACCAAGTGGTTGCATTCCGCATATATGACGGGTTATAATACTGGGAGATGCTCCAAGACCAATGACTAGAAAACTCTGGGACATTATACGGGATGACTTGGGGTATAGTATTGACTGCACCGATGAGATTGTGGATGCCGTAGAAGGTTGGTTGCCGAAAGAACACGATACTAACTCTTATAAATGGAACGAGTGTCTGAAACTTATGCGGGAGAAACTACGATGAACGATGATATGCCGTGGGTCAATCTCACACTGACTGATGAAGAGTATGCTAACCTATTTCCTGTGGAGGAGGATGCCTTATGATTGAAGATTTCAAAGTAAAATTGATTGGTAATTATTCTAACCAACAGCAAGCATTTAACAGTCCACCACTTTGGGCACATATTCATATTAAATTTGAAGAACTTCCTGACGGAATGTTATACTCAAAGAGTTGGTATGATATTGATGGGGAAGAAAAACCTTATCGGGCAACAACATTGGAATTATCCGTGTCTGGTGAGAATGTTATTATGACACCTTATAATAATCTTACAAATACCAAATCTTGTGAGATTGTTTTTGAGTATGTAAATAACTCTTGGATTGGTATAAATGATAATTGTATCATACCCAAGAGAAATGCTTATGTCTCCACATTTTTGAAGTTTGATGGTATTAATTACTATTCCAGAGATGCTGGATATGATATAGATTCAAATGAATTTCTCTGGGGTAAAACAAAACAAGATGGTGAATTTCACTTTATAAAACTATGATTTACGAAATAAAAAAAGAAGCAATTGATGAGTATCGTATAGATACGATTGAGGAACGACTTACTCGTATTGAAGATAAAGTTGATTTACTCATTACTCAACTCAAAATAGAGTTTTATAAGAAAAATGACTGAAATTGAAAAAGTAAAAGCAGAAATCAAAGTGCTTCAAAAGAAACTTGAACTCCTCAAAGAGATTGAGAACCATAAATCTCAACCAAGAATGAACTTTGAACTTGGTGGAAAGTTTGAGATTGTCTCTTATAATGGTGAGAATTATTATCGTTATGAATTTAATGATAAGAGTCATACTTGGTATAAGAGAAAGCATACTGTTGATGGTATGCTGATGGTTAATATTAGTGATGGTGAAACTCATCGTCTTCTTGAAGGTGTATGGTTCAACGATGTAAAGAAGGGGAAGTATGATGATGTAGTTGATGAACCTTATAGGAATGTGAGAGCATATTGGGATGAGAAAGATAATCCAAAACCGATGGATGAGGTTGTGAATAGGTTAATTAAAAAATACCAAGCACAAAAGCTTTTTAATAGATTGGTGGATGAACTTGGTTATGATTTTGATGCCTGTAATGATATTGTAGATTTGGTGGAGAGTTGGTTGCCGAAAGAACAATCAGCAGCAGGAAGTCAAAATGTAGATACTGAATTGCTTGTTGATGGATTTAATGATTGTTTGCGTAAAATCAAGGGGATGCTACGATGACTGAACGCAACTTTGCCAAAGAACTTTGCCATCACCGCTATATTGATATGGAGGATGGGAATGATACTGAAACTATTTGCTATC
>Ga0208465_1000236_pt1 | contig 17044 bp, 14 predicted proteins | sample LakMenEpi31Aug10_FD_150749 | JGI IMG/M metagenome (GOLD analysis project Ga0208465, IMG submission 150749) | Freshwater microbial communities from Lake Mendota, WI - 31AUG2010 deep hole epilimnion (SPAdes) | ecosystem: Environmental > Aquatic > Freshwater > Lake > Epilimnion/Euphotic zone ...
AACCCAACCAACCAATATATCTTTTTGCTGGTACATCTATTAAATGTATGAGATAATTAGCCTGAGTAAATTTTGTTCTGCCTACCCCAACATTGTAGCCGTACTGTTTGCTGCCAGGTATCATACGGACTTTGCGTAAAGTTTTTTGGCTTATTTTTTCCTTACTGTAATCGGTCTTGTCGCGGTCAGTGCCGGTTCTTTGTATCTCTGCAAGGATGTCTTTTATTTTCATGACGATATAATATATTAAGATATTTATCGACAGTGTAGAAAAAACTTCACCTGTTTTATTTTTGTATGAAAAAAGGACCTTACGGTCCTTTCTGAACTTCCCATCCCGATTGAGAATTTGTTAATAATATTTAGCGTATTTACAATTTTCACTGTGTAATAGTGTATAACCATTTTGATTGCCCACAATCCCATATTCTATATATATTTCGTTCTCGCATGATGTGATGTTCAGTTTTATCAACATTTTCCAATGTTACTATTTTTCCTTTAGTAAAAGTAGATCTATGATAACGATTAACAAAATCGGTATAAGCATAACTTGGTTCTAGTTTTTTATCCACTTGAACAAAATTTAACATTTTATATAAATTTCCTGTGCCCCATCGCATATCACAATAAGAAATGACAGATTGAGGGTTATATTCTGCAACAAATTTAGCAAACAATTTACTAGCACCTCCAACAATGGTATTTTTACTACAATAGCGTATTAACTCATATTGTACCGTTTTATCATATCTTGGAATACCAAAAGTCATAACTGCGACTAGCTCGTCTTTGTAAAAACACCCATAGGCAAATTTACATATAGTATTGTCTTGAATATGATGTTCTTTAATAAAACCCTTTGCCTGGTCATGTGCAATTAACTTCACAGTGCAATGTCTAGCGTATATTTTTTTATCTGTACCTAATATGTTTTTTAATCTACTTTTAACTATATTAGGAGTTTTTGTCCATTCATCTTCAAATATCGTAATTAATCTGTATCCTTTTTGATTACAAAGTATCATTTTGTTAATATGATAATTTTTATCAGTTTTATAAGCTTCGGAATGCCAATAAAGTCCACAATATTCAATTGCAAGTTTTAAATCAGGTATTACAATATCTAATTCATAAGGATTAATTATGCTTTTGTCTGATTGTATTACAGTTTTATCTGTAATGGTAGTGATGAAATTAAAAACTTCTGTTTCTTGTTTACTTGTGTAAGAAGGAATATAAGGATTACAAATTCGACACTTAGGCAAATGTACATTATCTATATAGTCATCAAAATTATTATTACAAGTTAAACATTTAAATTGATAATATATTTGATCACTAACACCTTTGTACATGTGTTCTGGAGTTATAAACGCAACATTTCCTATTAATCTATATTTTTTGTCTAATTTCTGATAGGAAGTTAATTTCACTGGTTTAGATTTTCGTGGAAATTTATCGTAATATTCTTTATGCCTTTGTCTGGCTGCTTCAGTTTGTGCATTATTTTTTACACCGTAACGACTGAGTGTAGTATTAATACGGCGAGCTGCGATTTGTTTGCGTTTCTCATCAGTATAAGAGTTTTTGGCTTGTGTGACCTTTTCTTTTACTGAGGAAAGTGCACATGAACATTTATTCGCAGGCCCACAAAATCTATATCCTTCATTTATAGAATTAAACTTTTTAGTATTTCCATTTTGACATATGTTAGATTCACTATAAATGGCACTGTATACCATTTCAGAAAAATTTTCTGATTGTATCTTGGTATTATCTAATATCCACTTATATAACTCAGGCGAATTTTTAATAATTTTTGAAAAATGCTTGGGTTTATCTTTTATTAGTTCTAAAACTTTTGTTTTCATTTTGATCCCACAACATATAAACCTATATATTATATATATTAATTAAAATGAAAACACAATAAAAAACCCGCCGAAGCGGGTTTTTCGTTTAACAACAATCTTTCGATTATTGGAAGCTCAAATTTGCTACAGAGATTTCTGAGAGGTAATCTCCTGCATTTCCAAGTGAAGATGCAGTATTTGTCAATTCGACATATCCGTAGCGTGTCATAAAGCCAACTACTGGTTCGAAAGTAGTTGGATCTAGTACAACACCAGAGCTCATTAGAGGGATATAAGGGCAATAGAAAGCGGCAGCATCAGCTTCGCTTGAGCCTTTATAACCAACTAGAACAGCTTGTGAATCGCTAGCATAGCTATCAACATAAATGCGCATTGCACCGTTTAAAGTACCAACGAATTTAGTATTAGTTGGTGCTTCGAAAGTGCCTTCAGTTGTACGAGCAAAAGCTGAAGTAGTAGCACTCTGTAGTACAGTTAATGAAGCGGGGCTTACAACTGCCCAATTTCCTGCACCACGACGAGTACGCTGAGCAATTAGGTTAGCAGCACGATTGATTAGAACAGCAAGAGCAGCATGTTCATCACCAACGAATGTTGCAGTACCTGACACAGCGGCTTGGTCGTAAGCGAAATCGGTAGCTGCAAGACTGCGTAATGAGCCTAGGATTTCCTGGTCGATTTCAACAGTAATTTCCTGAGCTAGAGCAGCCATAATTTCAGCTTCGATATCTAGACCGTGCATGCTTTGAGCATCCTGAGCAGCTTCAAAAGTCCAACGAGCGCTTAGTTTGCGTGTTTTAGCTTCAACAACTTGCTTTAGAATCTGGACATTAATTTTACGACCAGGAACGCCTTCTAGAGCAGAAACAGAAGTAGCACGACCAGTTGTAAGACTGCCTGAATAAGCTGTAGCAATCTTAAATGGGCTAAGAGCTTCGTCACCAGCGGTTGTGCTAGTATCGAAGGGACTTGGTGCTGTTGCAGTTGCAGTTTCAGCATAACGAACACGCAATGTATGGATCTGAGCTACTGGACCAGTCATAGGCTGTACACCAACGATTTCGTTAGCAATAACGGTTGGCATAACACGACGAATTACTGGAAGAATAACACGATTTAGAGTTGCAACATTACCAGCAGCAGTTGAGCCAGCGGTTGCAGCTTCCATAAGGTGCTTACGGGTGTTATCTAAAACGATGCCCATCGTAGTTCTACGAGAGCCATTTAGGCCTTCTAGTAGGGCTTCTTTTGTTTCGCCCCAACGGCCTTCTAATAGTACTTGTGACATTTTTTTCTTTTTCTCCTAATTAGGGTTAGTTTAGCCCTGCTAGACGCTTAATTTCGACTACATTATTATAATCGGGCTCAGCGTGTACCTTAGCAGTTTTATCTCCTGTTACTTCAACACGACTTTCAGTAATTTGCTGACGGTTCTTTGTGGGTTGGACAGCGACTGAATTGTTAAGTACTGCAGGAAGATACTTTTCAAATGCAGACTTTAGCTTATCTGTCTGCACCGTTTCGAGTAACTGGCTCATTACTGCCTGTTTCTCTTTATTAAGTGGTTTAAGTAAGTCGTTAATTGCTTCACGACGCTCATAAACTTCCTTAATTACCTTTGTTTCTCTTTGAACTGACTCAATTAAAGTTTCTTTATCTTCAATTGCCTTTTTTGCTTCCATAACTTCTTGATGTTTTGTTTCTAACTGTTTGCGTAAGTTTACAATTTCCTTATTCTCATTGAGATGGCTGATTGCAAATTCACTGGCAAAAGCTTCGAACAATTTACGCCCAAAGTTATTTTCACGAGCAGATTGAATATCTTCTTTAAGCTGAGTTAATTCACCTTTAAGACTATTTGACACTGTGCTTTCAACAAGACGAGCAGATCTTTCTACAAATTTACGCTGTAATGATTCCATTTTTGCTTTGGCCTCAGCTACTAATCGTACTCTTGTTTCTACTACTGCTTGTTTATCCTTACTAAACTCTTGAATTTCTTCAGCTAATTGTCTTACTACAAAACTTTCTAATCGTTTTGTAGTTTGAGAAGCAGCTTTGCGATCTTCGTGAAGTTCACGAATTTCTTCAGCTAATTGTTTAACTAAAAACTTCTCAAAACGCTGTGCGCTTTCTGCTAATTCACGATTAAAACGCACACGATCAGCTGCTAAACTTTCTTTTTCCTCACGGAATTCAAGAATTTCGGCTTGGAGACTTTCAGTGATCATCTTGTCTAGGGCTTCTACCATAAGTCCCTTATCATGTTCATAGCGGCCGGCGAACTCATTACGCATTTCACTGCGAATTTGTTCTCTTGCTTCATTTAACTTTGATTCCCAAGCTTCATTTAAAGCTTGTTGGGTATCCTCGTTAATGATTCCACTATCAACTAAAGGTTTAATAGCGTCGAACATGGATCATTTCTCCTATTTAAGTTTCAACTCTTTAATTAATTTAGTGACTTCTTTTTCTAGGTATTTTTGTACCTTTTGGTCTGATTTAGCTTCCTTGGCCATTTCCATCAAATGATGACCATGACGCATATTCATTACACCCTCATATACAGGTGTAGGATATGCATTAGGCGCACTGGGTTGTGCTACTATATCTACAGTTACTATTTCAAAGTCACTGACCTTTCCATTACGATCAACATTACCCTGACCGCGACTAGAAACTCCTAATTTTACTCCACTTTCCAACATGGCTCGTACTAAATTGCCCATTGGTGTAGGTAAAATTTGTAATTTGCCAAAACCGTTTGGACCATCCATCCACATACGCTTTATATTTGCACACACACGATCTAAATTAATCTTTAAATCTTCTGGATGATCCACTTCACCTAATACACTAAATCCTTTACGAATTTTGTCATTAATGCTTTCAACAGCTTTGGAAATTTCTCTTACTTCATATACCCTACCATTCTCATTAAGGACGCCTCCCTGCAAGCAAATACCTTCCATAAATAGGTTTTTGCCTCCTCCCGAAGGGGCATCCTCAGAGATAACCTTCATCTCTGCTGTATCAAAACTCAAGTGTTCTCTGAGGATATGCATGTTATTGCCTTATTTTGCTAGTGGGCTACGATCGTTTACTGCACCTTCTTCACCACTCTTTGCTGCAGGTGCTTTTTCTTTATAAGTGCCAGAATTTCCACCTACGCGGTTCTTCCACTCTTTAGAATGCTTTACTTCCCCTCTGCCTTTAGCATATTCATTCTTAGGCTCGGGAATCTGCTTGTTGTCTGGATCCTGCTCTGTGCCACCTTTTACAATATTTGCAGTGGTGCCACCCATGTCATTCTTACCAGCAACAATAGATTTCTTGTCTACACTTACCGATCCGCCTTTACCTACTTCATGGCCTTCACCTTTGGCAGGCTCTTGCTTATAAATGTCGCCTAACTTCTCGGTGTATTCACGAAGACGAGCAGCTTCACTCATGTGCTTTTTGTCCATAAGTTTTTGTTTTTCTTTAGCCTTAGCTTTCATTTTCTTGGCTTCTTGAATAGCTTCTTCGTCATCTTCTTCATCAGCATCAGCTTCTTCGTCAGCATCAGGTTCCTCTGAATCTTCCTCAGAGTCATCGCCCATGTCCATGTCATCTTGACCATTAGAATCTGCCATTAGTGCATCAAACTCTGCTTTTAATTCATCTAATGCATCTTCTAGATCCATAACACGGTCTTCCATGTCATTATCACCACCCATACCATCTGTATCCATTTCCATGTCAGCGTCCATTTCCATGTCGCCATCCATTTCATCACCAGAATCTGGGGTCATATCAACATCAATTTCCATGTCATCTTCAGCTTCATGAACACCATGTTCGTCGTGAGTGACTTCATCAACTAGGCTAGAAACAGGATCGCCGCCCATTGTTTCTTCGTCCATGATTGATTCATAAATTTCGCGGCTTTTTTCAACAACGATTTGATGGAATAATTGACGAGCTTTGTCTTCCTCATCGTTGATGATATATTCTATTAATTTTTCATACTTTGACATATTCTTTCCTTTTTAAGTTATTAAAGGGCACTATCTGTTTTTATTTACAGATATTATAAAAAAAAGAGCTAAAATAGCTCTTTTTTAGGGGTTTTTGTTTTTTATAAACCCAAACCTGGTGCCGCAGCAGGCGGTTTATACTGTTTACTTACTTTTTCTAAATATTTGCCATGCTCTATTTTACGAACATCATTTACTGTGCGTAACTTTTTAATACGAGTTAAAGTTAATCTAGTGCGTCTAGTTTGTTTGGGTTGAGCAGATGTTTGGTCATCTTTCTCAGTTCTATAACCATACGGAGTAGGCTCAAATATTTCAAATAAATTCATAATGTTATTTATTAAATTTGTGGCGGAGTTGCTGCCGCTGCAGCTCCTGCGCCACCTGCTGCAGGAGCAGGTGCTGTTCCTGGCACTCCGCCTGGTACTGCTCCTGGTATTTCTGCACCAGGTGCTGGAGCTAATGCCCCTAAATCAGCACCTATTGCTCCTGGAGTTATACCTACACTACGCAATCCAGCTTCAGGAGCAGGAGCTTCCTCAATATCGCCTTGCTCCTCTCTCCACATACGCTCATTTTCTTTCATTTCTTCTTCAGATAATCCTAAGAATCTACTTAATAAGAAGCGTTTGCTCATGTAAGGCACTTGCTCTAACTGTGCATAACTGTTAATTCTTGTTGTATCAAGCTCAGCTTGACGATAACTTGCAAAGTTTTGCGGCTCATTAAATCTTAATTCAAATATGGCACCATCAATGTTTATACCACGCCATCTCATAAACATTTTGAACTCTTGGTCTAACTTCTGAATGACCATTTTTTGTAATCGCATACAATATTGGTTAAATCGCCATTCTTGAATCAATGCATTACCTACTTTACCATCATTAAAATTATTGCCGTCTAACCCAGTATCCATACCAGTGGGTAAATAACTAGCTGGAATTCGCAACCCTCTAAATAATTTATTGGTAAAGAAATGCAAATCTGTAATTTCACCTAGATTTTGTCCACCTTGTAAAATCTCAACACTGCTACCTCTACCACCTTCAGTAATAGGGAAAAAATAATCTTCATTAGTGGATAGTGGATTATAAGTTGCATCCATCATGTTTTGTCCACCACCAGTCTGAGTAGGTATACGGCGTTGACTGATCTCATTTTTTACACGCTCAACAAATGCCATGGCCATGTGACTGGGCATATTACCTACATCTATTTTAAACATTCTACGCTCTGGTGCTCGTTGTATCCTGTAAATTATGATGGCGTCTTCAAGCAATTCTTTTTGTTTGAATACTTTAAAAACATTTTCCAAAACACTATTACCAAAAGGCCAACTAAAGTCTAATCCTTCAGTCAGACTGATATGTACAACATGTTCTGCATTAATTGTGCTTTCATTTTGTGCATTGCTAAATCTAGAACCACCACTATACGGAGTTTTAGGTTGTATATATGCACCACTAGGCCCACCAACTTGCGGATGATTTACACTAATATCTGTAGCATTTATAGTAGTAGCAGTTAAGTTCTCGAAATTAGGCCCTATGTCTTTTACAATATATTGTTCTGGTTTTTTGCCTTCAGCTTCATTTACAATAACTTTTGTAACTTTACTCATTTCGACCCAATACAATTTAAATGTTTCTGGGTCTCGTAAAAAGACTTGATCACCGTATTTTATTGTATTTCTAAATATTTTAAATACTCGTTCGTTCAGTTCATTTAGTGTACACCATTGTGTTAATTGTTCTTTTATGATCTTAACTTCATTGTCTGTAGGTTGCTCACGCCAGAAAAATTGAAATGGACTACCATTTTCCTGACTGGCTTGTGTACTAAATTCTGATAAAATATCCAAAGCTGCGTTAATCTCACTATCCATATCCATTTGTTCATATTGATTATAACGCTCAATACGATTTGGATGCCCAGTGTATACTTCTGGTAAATTACTTTGATAGTTTTTAAAACCCATATTATTGGGTTGACCGCCATTTACTGGGCTCAAAGTGCCTGCTGTATTCACAGTACGAAAATATTTTTTCCAGCTCATAGTATATTTGTCTTTATCGTTTATTTAACCTAATTAGGCAGTTGCGTGGTAAATGCGTTCTAAATAATCTGAATTGTCTTCAGTTGCACTTAATATTTCTTCTAAATACTCTCTTTGTTGTTCTAGAATCCTTAACATTGGGTCAAAATTAATATTTAAAGGTATAGAACCTCTAGCTAATGGGATAACTGCTTCAGGTTGATTATTCTCACCTACTATAGTTGGCTCAGTGGCAATACCACCTTCCTGCTGACCCGGGGGATTATTGGCCTGTCTCTGTCTATTAATTGTTGCAATCTCTGTTCTGAGTTGGATTAGTTGTCTACCAAATTCAGCTTCTTGCGCTGGATCAGTCTCTTGTGATCTTACTTCGCGTAAAGTAGTAATCTTTTCTTGTAATTCCGCAAGTCTAGCGGTAAGTTGTTCTTCGGACATACCAGCTACAACACCACGCGGTGTTGGGGGTAATGCAGCTGGTGGCCGCTGCCCACCAGATCCATCAAAAAGAATTTCTATAGTTTCTTTTAATTTATTTTTAAATTCCTTTAATGCAGGTATTACCCCATCGCCCCTGATTATTGCGTTTGCAACATCGGCAATGCCAGATTCAAATTCTACTAGTTTTGTAGATATTTTGTCCACAGCTTGAATTATTGTAGGCAGAGTTTGTATATTTTTTACTGCCAAGTCATCTAATTTTGCTTTTAATTCATTTTGTATTTTTATAGAATCTGCTATAGTTCTCTCAGTTTGTCCAGGTCTGCCTGCTCCCTCTGCTTCCTGTCTTACTCTGTCAAGAATTTTATCCAAATTTTCAAAATTTACTATAAATTTATTAAAAGCGGCAGCAACTCTACCCTGCATTTCTACAACAGGCCCACCAACCTTACTTGCCGCTAGCATATTCATTCCTTGTTGATCTAACATTGATTGTTGTGCTCTTAACGCCGGACTAAAATCTTGGGCAATTTTTCCAATAGATGTTTTGAACTGCTCAGTGGGCTGTCTTATAGTGCCCAACATAGCAACACCCATATCAAAAAGTTCTCTATTCATAGTAGCAAATGTTATATTTTGAGCATTTATCATTTGTCCATTGTTTGCAAAATATTCCTGCATTGCAGCAGAAAAATCAGCCCCAAATTGATCAAAAATTTCAAATACACCAGAAGCACGAATCCTATCTTCCTTTTCTAATTTGTCCATAGCCATCTGATAAGCTGCAACTTCTCTGCGTCTTTGTTCTGCCAGTCTTTGTTCACCAGCATTGCGACCTGTAATTTCTGTTAATTCATTTTGCATTCTTATATATTGCCTTACTGCTTCAGAAGTTGATCTAGAATCATTCAGTTCGTTTCTTCCTATCATTCGCTGTAATGCAAGATATTCTGTAGCACTTTCAGCTAAAACACCTAAACTTCCTTTCATTGCCAATAATGCAGGATCCAACTCTCCCACTGTTCTAGTTAATTGCCCAACAATTTTCGCACTTTGACTAATACTAGCCCCATATCCTACTAAATTTTGTACATTGGCTGTTATAAATCTTCCAAATTCTTGCAAATTAATCCCTGCACCTTTAGCTGCATCTGTTAGCTGTGCAATAGATCCACCAAAAGTTGCACCAGATTTAGATAAACTTTGAAATGTATCAGTAATAATTCTTGCTTGTTCTATTCTATTCTTTAAAGCATTTATAGCTAACTCAACACCACTATCAGCAATATTTTTTAATACATCTCCTGCTCCGGAAAAAAATCTAAAAATTCCCATACTATCTGCAACAATTTTAGTTACAGCTTTGAATATGTCATTAAATGTATCTAAAGTAATTCTTGCTGTGTCAAATACCGTAGTTGCGCTATATAAAGCTGAACTAAAACTACCTAACCCACTGATAGATCTACCTAAACTACTACCGAAGGTAGTCATTGCTTTTATTACAGCTTGCTCACGCTCCTCACGCTTCTGTAATAACTCATTTTCAATTGTTCTTGCATTTACATTTTTTAAAGTACTATTTGCTGCAGCTTGGTTGGCATTGTTAACTTGAACAAGTCCAGCTAATAAGTCATTAAATGCATTGCCAGTTATTTGTAAACTGTTTGCAAGCTGTTGAATTTGGTCGTCAATTGCTGCCATATTTCTAATTTGTCCAGTATTTTTTGGATAAGTACTAATATTATTTATCGGATCAATTATAATGACTGACAGTTCAACAAATCCATTACGCCAATACTTCAGACAGCCACAAATTTATATAAAACTACCCAGTAAAGGTAGGTTTTATCCCACTGGCAGTTTGGAAATGCCACCTAATAACGAATTAGCCGTATTTTCCATGACTGCAAAAGATGAAATATTATTTAAAACACCAGATGCTTTAATGAACGGCCAAGGAACAGTTGAGGTAATACATAGCTGTATCCCTTCTATTAAAAATGCATGGGAAATGCCCATGGTAGATTTAGATACAATTTTAATCAGCATTAGACAAGCCACATATGGCAATTCAATGGAATTTTATAGCATTTGTCCACATTGTAAAAACAAAAATGAACATGCTATTAATCTTAGTGCAATTATTGACAAATTTAATGTATGCCCAGACTACGATACTACCATAAAAATAAATGATCTAGAGTTCTATTTAAAACCACAAAACTATAAGACTTATAATAATTTAAGTATGAAATTGTATGAACAGCAAAGATTACTGGCTATAGTTGGTGATGAAAAAATCTCAGAAGATGAAAAAACAAAACAATTTACTGAACTATTCAACAGGCTATTAACTTTAACTGTAGATAATTTAAGTAAAGCTGTCAGTGCCATAAAAATTAATGCTAATAATACAGAGCAAGTGGTGACCAATGAAGCATTAATTCAGGAATTTTTTACAAATTGCGAAAAAAATATATGGGAAACAGTAAAGCAAAGAATAGAAACTATTAATAAAGAAATAGAACAACAAAAAGTTGTTAAATTAATTTGTCAAAATGAAGAATGTGAAAAAGAATATACCACTGAGTTAAATTTTGAGACTAGTCATTTTTTCGAATGAGGCTTTTGAATCTAAGTAATGAAAAAATTGTTGAGTTATTAGATGAAATGGATTCAGATTCAAAAGCCATTAATAAAAATTTAATTGAAATGTGTTGGTATATGAGAGGTGGGATTACATATAGTGAAATAGTACATCTTAGTCCCATGGATAGAAAACATATTATGGAATTAATTAAAAGTAATATGGAAACCACAAATAAATCGGGCCTCCCATTCTTTTAAATTACTATTGTTATTAGGGAGATGTACTTCGTACATCTATAACTTTCACTTCGTTCAAGTTATATTTTTTTTCTTTTCTAATGATTCATCCAGATTAATCTGCCACAATTCGCCCGTCCGCCGGGCGAAAAGAGTTGTGCTTCATCCGAGTTGCACCACCATCTACCAAAGTCTTTCACTGTATTGTATACAGAACGGAGGCGGTTGACCTGTACCCCCTTAAACAGCATTCGCATCTATCAACGGTACCCTAGTGATCTGTGGTTAGACCAGATCCTATGAGTTGAGGTTGTATCTTTTTCACAGAGCCTCGATCATTTAAGCCTTAAGTTAGCCATGACCTTTGGCACCCAAGTTCTGATGGCAACGAGCCTTACCTCGGCAATCTCAATGGGAGTCGAGCAACCTCGACCAAACAGCGCCTATTTACTTACAAAGAAGCCTAAATTGTTCTTGATTATTATTAATGAAAAAATTAAGATCTAAAAATGCCCAAGTGCCATGATTTTTACTGTTGTATATTATATGTGAGCCTAAATTTAAATTGACTTGGTGTCTGATTTGAATTGCTGTATATGTGCCTTTACGATTAAACTTCATGAATAAAATGTTGAAATCACCTTGATCAGCTACTTCCATACATTGATCGATCCATGTGTCTAAAACCTTAACTGTGCCTGTAAATAGTTGGTGAAAGGGAAAATCTGCATAACTTTTGCATTCTGCATTCATTTTGCTGAAACTTTCCCCTGGAACTATGTCACCCTTAAATGCCCTGATTTGACCTTGATGTAATATTTCTTTTCGTACCTTGTTTGACCCGCCCACATATGCCCCACTGCTGGGCGCTCGAATAAAAGATTCACCAAATGTAGTAGATAACATTTGTGCTATCTCTCGCTCGAAACTGCCGCCCTTGGCTTTTTGTGGACTTGTCATATGTTAATTTATGTCTAATAAAACTTTATTAAAATTATCTTATTTCTATGTCTGAACTATACCTAGTAAAGCCATTTTCCTTAATAACAGTAAGAATATTGCCCACCCGCCCTGCTAGTTCGTCTTTATGACTTACTAACCATATGCTTTTTTGCATTTCCCTACTCATTTTCTTTAAAATTGCTAAACTGTTCTCTACACCTGCACTATCCATACCACTATCGATCATCTCATCAATGAACAATAAATTGATCGGTGTATATAAACTTTCCCAAACATCTCTGAACGCAAAACTTAAACTTAATACTAGCCTATTACGCTCTCCCCTGCTTAAATTTCCAAAATCTAACTCTCTGCCCAATTCTTCAATATTTACAGTAAGGTCATTTTGGAACTTTACTACATGTGGTAAACCAATCCTATCCAAATAGTTCTGCAATCTAGCATTTAGATAGTTTAAGTTCTGGTCAATAATCTTTTTACGAATAAAACTATCTTTGTTTGTTAATAGTTTTAATAAAAACTCCTGATGCTCTTTAATTGTAGTTAACTCATTAATAGTATCGTAACTAATTTCAATCAATGCAGTTTCACGCATTTCCTTAATCTGTTCTTCATAGGGATCTTGTTCTTGCTCTTTTGCTTTAATTTGATCTAACAAATTAGACATACTGCTTCTATGAGTAACTGCATCAGATTCGGATTCGTAAAATGTTGTAGGTTCTTTTCCAGCCATACCTAATTTTTGTCTAGCTAGCTCTAAATCTACTAGATTTGCCTCAAGCTCAACAATTATACTTTTGGAATTTGTCAATTGTTGTTGTTTACTAACTAATGCTGTTTCTTGTTTTTTACTATGAAACTTTTGCTCACAGCTTGGGCATTTATGATTTTCTAAACTGATGATATCAGTAGTTAAAGTCTTGAAGTTTAATTTTTCCCTATCCAGCTCTTTGGTTAAAGTTTTAATGGCAGATTGATTGTCTTCAATATTTTTAAGTTTATCCTTATACTTTTGTTTAGCTTTATGTGCTTCTAGTTCTTTTTCAATATCCAATTTAGCTAAATTGTTATAGGCTAAAGTTAAAGTTTCAATTTCCTCAGCGTGTTTTTTTAACCAAAGAGTTTGTCGTTTTTCTAAGCTTTTTATTTGTTCTTTAATGCGTTCATTACTATCTATAATACTTTTAATTTTATATTCTTCTGTAGTAATAGCTTCTTTAGTAATGCGATTTTGTTCTTTTAGGCTTTCTGACTTTTCACTTAGTAATGTAATTCCCAATAATTGTTCAATAATAATTCTTTGATCTTGTGATTTTAATGATAAAAATGGCTCAGTGTAAGTGTTTAACGCAATAATATGTTTGAACATATCATGTGATAACCCTAACAATTTTTCAATATCATGTTGGGTTTCTCTACTATCACCCTGACTGTTATCGTCTTTACTATCTTGCTCTTGATTATTAATATAAAATTTAAGAATATTGGGCTTGCGTCCTCGTTCTATTTTATAAGATTGGCCTTGAACTTCAAACTCAACACAAACTAACATGTTTTTGCCATTAGTTTTATTAATCAAGTTGTCTTTTTTAATACTGGTCAATGCTTCACCAAAGAAGGCATAACTTAGTGCATTTACAATAGTTGTTTTGCCTGTACCGTTTCTGCTGCCAGAATCATCGCCACCTAGATCTAGATTTTCTCCTAATACTAAAGTAAGAGACTCACGGTCAAAGTCAACACCTTGAGTGGCATTGCCTATACTCATAAAATTCTTAATGCTAAGATTTTTAATTTTTAGCATTTTATAGATTCCTATAAATGTCTAACAATAATTTACTATCGTAATGTTCACTACTAATTGCAGTTAATTGATTGGTTACAATTTGATCTACACTTTCAAATTCTACATTGCCTTGTATTTCATATTTTTCTAAATCTGGATTTTTATTAGGCATAAGTGTTATTTCTCTTAATTTATGCGAATCTATAAATGTTTCTTTAATAAAATTCGCTTCCTCATAACTAATATTAATATCCAAATTCACTCTGACATGCATTTTGGGTTTAAGTAATTGATCTGAATTTTCTAAAATAGAACTTAAATTATAAACTCTATAAGTGGGTTGATCAGGCCAGGCGTGATATTCGGGGGATTTATCCCATTCCAAAATCATTACACCACGAGCATCATCACCAGCATCAGCATAGTTGTGTGGAAAACAGTTACCAATATAAGTGATATTCTTATGCTCTTGTCTTTTATGAAAATGTCCGGTGAATACATGATTAATATTATTAAAATGTTCTCTTTTTAGTTCACCGTGGTCTGGCATTTGTACCATAGCATTCATATAAAAATGTGGTAGTTCAAAGTGTCCAAACATATATTTGCCCTTCAGTTTGGGAATTTTTTTATGATCATCTCCAATTAACCATGGGGCAATTACAACATCGCCTTCTGTAAACCAATCGTTACATAATTGCAAATTTGGTAAATGTCGAGCCCATTGTACACTTTGAATGTCTCGTTTATCACGATAATAAAGATCATGATTGCCAGGAATAAAGAATACCTGTGAAAAGTTATCGTTTAGTGCTTCTAACGCATTTAAACTATAATTTAATGTTAGTATATTGATGCTGGCACGATTATTGTGCCAATCACCAAGACATAAACATGTTTCACAATTATACTGTTTAGCAATAGATATGGCCCAATTAATAAAGTCTTTACAGTCTTCATTATGAACCACACTATTGCTTTTTAAACCAAAATGCACATCAGTTAGAACCAATGCTCGTTTAAATAGATTTGCCATGTGGGAATTATAACAATTTATACAACAAAAGTCTATACAAATTCAAATATTTTTTTAAAATCATTCTTCGTAATATGATCCAGTATTTGAATTTTGCCGTGTATAACTAGGATTTAAATTATTAAGTTCTAGAATGTCATCACGCAAATTCTGATTACGCTTTTCAATATTCAATACTCTTGTAAATGAATTGGTAATAGCTGCAGTATAATAAGCAAAAGGATTAGAGCTTTTGGACTCGTCAAACTGTAAACCGATTTGACTTAATTGCAATAAAGCCTGACTTTTCATTTCGTCATTATATGTATATCCTCTCCAATTGCTGCGAGTAGCATATCGTTCGCATAGTTTCATGAACATAATGGCAAGTTTATTTGTCATTTTTCCATGCTCTTTACTAAAATGTCCACTATGAACATCACCGACCCAATGGCTTTTACCAACTAAACATGGTTCACTATTCTCATCCACTGTATAATGAAAAAATGGTGGGAAATTTACCTTTACATATTTGGTTACACTGGGTACTGAATCATCATACTCTGTAACAATTTCTTCATTGTCGTCATTAAATGACTTTTTAGATTTAGATTCATCTACTGGTATGTGTTCCCAAGTCATTATTCTAAAAACTATATCAGTAATGGGTACTTTTGTGTGTTTGATTTCAAGCCGTGGTGACGCCATCGCTTGGTAGATCGCCACGTCGGCGTGCGCTTCAACTTCGGCACGCAGCAACGACGACGGCGCGTTCGTCCAGATGTGGAACATGTCGGGTCCGCCGATTTCCACCTTGCCGAGTTGCGGGTGGTCGAAGGCACGCCAACCGACGTATGAGCCAGGCGCATGTTTGTCGCTCCAGCGGCATACGGCGAGATCTTGCGCAGGAGTCGGGCCCACGTACCACACGTCGGTGGGCGAGTGCTCGCCAGTTGCGCGGTAGATGGCGTCCCAGAATTCGGTCGTCCACGAGTAGACGCCGAGGTGGTCGTACGCCCAGTCATCGCCTGCGCCGCCCATGACATGCGACTTGTCCCACGTCAAGTCTTCGAACACCGAGTGCACGGGATACGTGGTGAGCGGTGTCGAATGCTCGCCGAACTTCTTGAAGATGTAGAGATCTTCCGGTGGCAGCTTGGAGTCGGGCAAGTTGCTGCTCGGCCGCAGCATGAAACCGCCTGCAGTGTGGAACGCGTTGTAGCCACACACGTTGGGCCGCGCTTTCACTGCGCGCACGAGCGAATGAATCTCCGGTTCGCTCATCGGATGGTCACCCGAACCGAGCACGTCGACGCCCCAACCAGCAGGGAAGTTGCGGTTCAAATCGAGACCGGCAGGGTCGCGCGGCTGGTCGATGGTGAAACCGTCGTAGTTTTCGATTAACCCTTCGGTGAGCAGTCGGTAACGGGTGGTACCTGCAGGTGCTCCGAGCGGCCCAACGGGAATCATCACTCGCGGTTCTTCGGGGTGCGGCATCCACGCACCGTCGGGGTCGGTGATGCGCATCGTGAGAATGCGACCGTCGCCGTCGATGTCTTGCGGATGCAAACCGGGCCACCGGTGGCCGTCGCGCCACGGCCACGGGCGAACGCTCGAGCGGTGAAAGAGCGGCCGGTCGGCGAGCGCGTCTTCAACGCCGTCGGGGTTCACCCGCGGCGCTATATAGAAGGTACGAGTACGCAGCGCCTCGACGACTGTCGAATCACCAGCGACGAACTTCGTGACGAGGTGATGGATGATGTAGAGCGCCGCCACGCCGCCCGTGACTTCAACGGCATGGATGTTTGCGTCGATCCAGTGCGCGGGTTTGGTGTGGTGTTCGCCAGTACGTGTGTCAGTAATCGTGGCCACGAGCAAGTCGCGGCCCATGTGTGATTGTCCATAGCTCTCGACGGTGAGCAATGTTGGGTGTTGGGCTGCGAGTGCGCGCAACCACGCAGCCATCTCGTCGTAACGCAAGAATCGGTCGAAGTCGTAAGTCATGCGCCGAGGCTAGACTGCGCAGGAATGTTCGTACCTCTGCAAAGCGCCCACAGG
>Ga0208465_1000237_pt1 | contig 17037 bp, 17 predicted proteins | sample LakMenEpi31Aug10_FD_150749 | JGI IMG/M metagenome (GOLD analysis project Ga0208465, IMG submission 150749) | Freshwater microbial communities from Lake Mendota, WI - 31AUG2010 deep hole epilimnion (SPAdes) | ecosystem: Environmental > Aquatic > Freshwater > Lake > Epilimnion/Euphotic zone ...
TTTTTGCCCCGGCCTTTGGGTTGCTGAGCATAGGCGCGTAGCCCTCGTTGCGCGCGGGCATAGCGGGAAACCATCGCTAGATTCATGCCGGTTTCATCGGTTGCAGATAATCCAGGATGGCCCTGGCCACCTGTTCGTTACCCTGCTTATCCACCGGTTGATCGGTGCGGGGGGGATGGAGCGGTTGGGTCAGGAAACTCCAGTCGCCTTGGTAAAAGCTCTCCGGATCGATCACCTGGTGCCAGTTGTGGTCCTGCATGCCGGCCACCAACACCGGGCCTTCGGCAAAGTCCTCCCGGGTCAGGGTAACAATCGGCAGGTCCAGCCGGCAGGCCTCGGCGAAGGTGCTGAAGCCGGGTTTGCACACCACCCGACTGCAGAGGGGCATCACATCCACCGGGCGAAAGCCCTGGCGAGGCACGGCCTTCAGGTTGGGTAGGTCAGGAATGGTCTGGTCAAAGGTGAGGAACTGCCAGTCGGGCCAGGCCGCCAGCTGATCGTAGGGAATGGTGCGCAGCCCCAAGCCGCCAAAGGTGAGCAGGATTGTCTGTTCCTGGGGGGTTTCGATCTGCCAGCGACGGCGCAGATCCTCGGCAGCGTAGCGGGGAGTCCCTCCGGTGAGGCCCACCTCCTGTAGGACGGGGAAAGCGGCCATGGGTTCGTGGAAGGGGAGGCGGAAGAGGCGATCGCACTGGGCAAAGCACCCCCCCACCCAATCGGCAACGGCGCCAAACTCCTCCCCCAGGGCCCGGTAAATAAAGTCCCAGCCGAAGTTCCCCACCATCCAGCAGGGCACCCCGGCAGCCTGGGCCAGGGCGGTGGCCAGGGGGGGGATATCCGCCAGCACCAAGCCTACCCGCCGTTCCTGGAGAAAGGGCGCCTCCGCCGCTACTCGCTGCTCTTGGGTAGCTTGAATCTGCTGCAGTTGGGCCAGGGTGGCGGGCCGATCCAGGGTCAGGCTATCGGGCTGGATCACCCCAATATCAAAGGCCACGGGGCGATACTCAAAGTCCCAGGGCAGGTATTCCGCCAGTAACCAGCGGGGGGCGGTGGTGGCTAGAATCAGCTCCATCTCAGGGGCCAGGGCCTTGACCGTAGCGGCAATGCTAGCCGCCCGGGTGGCATGGCCAAAGCCGTGGTTAGTGATGGCAACGTAGAGGACCGGGGCAGGCATAGGGCGGTGGGGAAAGGACGACTCCATTGTCGCCTAAGGGCTACCTCCCTGGGTTAAGTTTTCCCGGTAACCCGGGGAGGCCCACTATAATAGGGGATATTCCCGGGGTCAGAACGCTGTGGCCACCCTGAATCAGGTCAGTTTCGACCCGGTTAAGCGTCTGCCTCGCCTTGGGCCCCTGACCCGGGGCTGTAGCTAACCTGCGGTGCACCCTGTCGCCCTTTCTATCTGCCCATGACCCCATCCCCTTTCCTGCCCCCAACCAGCTCCCTGACTACCAGCCCCAGTGGTGCCGCCAGCCCCAGTGGCGCCGCCAGTTCTTCCCCTGAGGATGAGAGCCTGGCCCTGGCCCGGGCCATCGCCGCCGCCGCCGAAGACCGCAAGGGGGCCAACATCGTGATTTTGCAGGTGGGGGATGTCTCCTACCTGGCGGATTACTTTGTGCTGATTACCGGGTTTTCCACGGTGCAGGTGCGGGCCATCACCCGATCCATTGAGGTGGCCCTGGAGGACGGCTGGCAGCGCCGCCCCCTGCGCGTGGAGGGCCAGATGGAGGGCAACTGGGTGCTGATGGACTACGGTGAGGTGATCGTCCATATCTTTTTGCCCGAGGCCCGGGAGTTTTACGACCTGGAGGCCTTTTGGGGCCATGCTAAGGCTGTACGGTAGGGAATAGGGAATGATGATGGGGGATGCCTAAGGGCAGGAATTCGTTTAGGCTATAGCTAGGTTTTTTAAAAAAACGGCACCCATGGTCCAGCGCTGCCCAGTTCCGGTCGAGCAACAACCCCTCAACCAGTATGAAGATGTGCGGGATTCCTGGTTCTACAGCTGGGGCCATCGCCCCTGGGGGGCCTACCTGCGGCCTTTGATCTGGCTCTGGTTGCTGAGCTGGGTGGTGACCGGGCCCATGGCGGCGGCCAGTTTTAGCCCCAGTCGCTACCCTCTGGCCTTTAGCCTCAGTGCCGGACTGGGGGCTCTGATTTTGCCCACCCTGGCGCTGCTACAGCTCTACGTGGGCTGGGCCCATGTGGCGGGGCGGTTGGGTCAACCGACGGTGCCCTACGAAGAGTCGGGCTGGTACGACGGCCAGCTGTGGGTGAAGCCGGAGGAGATTTGTCAGCGCGATCGCCTGATCGTTGACTACCAGGTGAAACCGGTGCTGCGGCGGTTGCGCTGGACCCTACTGGGGATTGGCGGGCTGGTGACCACCGGGTTAATTGGCTGGTCCCTGATCTAGGGGGTTGGTTTAAGATTACGGGGTTCACCTGCCAACCATTCTTACCTCAGGGCCAACGCTATGACCAGCAGTCGGGTTAACCGCCACCAAAGCAAGGAACTAACCATTCAGCTGTTGCGGGAGGGGATCACGGAGTCCACCCACACCGCCCATGTGGTGGTCTGTGACCATCGCGGTCGCACCCTATCGGTGGCGGGCAATGGGGAACTGGCCTGCTTTGTGCGATCGGCGCTGAAACCCTTCCAGGCCCTGGCGGTGGCCACCTCCGGTGGGCTGGAACGCTACCACCTCAGCGATCGCCACCTGGCGATTATCTGCGGCTCCCACCAGGGCACCATGGCCCAGGTGCGGCAGGTGTTTGAGATTCTCTGGCGGGCCCAGTTAGATCCGGCGGATCTGCAGTGCCCGGTGCCCGCCGGTAGGCAAAGCCCCCTGCAACACAACTGTTCTGGAAAACACGCCGGCATGCTGGTGGTTTGCCAGCAGCACAACTGGCCCCTGGAGAGTTACCTGGACCGCAACCACCCGGTGCAAAAAATGATCCTGGCCCGCATCGCTGACCTGCTGGCCATGCCCGCCGATGAATTTATCATGGCCCACGATGACTGCGGCGCCCCCACCTACTTTATGCAAATTCGGCAAATGGCCAGTCTGTTTGCCATGCTGGCCTCCGGCAATAGCCTGGAGATGGAGCGGATTATTCGGGCCATGACCCACTATCCCGACATGGTGGGGGGGGCCGACAGCTTCGACACCCAGCTGATGCAGCTCACCCAGGGGGATCTGGTCAGTAAGTCTGGGGCGGAGGGGATTCAGTGTATTGGCCGGGTGGGGGAAAGCCTGGGGCTGGCCATCAAGGTGCTGGATGGCAGTCGCCGAGCCAAGTACGCCACCGCCATCTTTACCCTGAAGCAGTTGGGCTGGATCTCGCCCTCGGTGGCCGATACTCTGGCGGAAACCTACCTGGACATCGGTCGCTTCAGCCGCCTGGATGTGGTGGGGGAACTGCCCCTGATGTATTGAGAACAGCGGTGCTTTGTCGCCCAGTGGTTGATCCTAGTTGAGTCCCTTCCACCCCTAACCACCATGACCGCCGATATTCGTTTGTTAGTTCTCGACATTGATGGCACCCTGGCGGGGCAATCCAATCAAATTTCCCCGCCGGTGTTGGAACGGGTGCGGGCGGTGCAGCAGCGGGGGGTGGCGGTGGCGATCGCCACCGGTCGCATGTACCAATCGGCCCTGCGGTTTCACCAGCTGGTGGGCTCCACCCTGCCCCTGATGGCCTACCAGGGCGCCATGATCAAATGTCCCCAACGCCAGACCCTGCATCGCCACACCCCCCTGCCCCGCCCCCTGGCCCTGGACCTGCTGGAGTACCTGGCCCCCCTGGAGGCCCGGGGGGACCTGTCCATCCACCTCTACATCGATGACCAGTTGCACGTCCGCCAGGTGCTGACCGATACGGAGGCCTACGCTCAGCGATCGGGCATTGCCCCCATCCCCGCCGGGGACCTGGCCACCCTGATGGCCGCCAACCCGGCCCTGGAAACCACCAAGTTACTCACCCTCAGCCAGAACACTGAGCTGCTGGGGGAGCTGCAAGGGCGATTGCGCCAACGCTACCCCGAGTCAGACCTCTACCTAACCCGTTCCGTGGAGTCCTTTGTGGAGGCCACCCACCCCCTGGCCAACAAGGGGGAAGCGGTGCGGTTCTTAGCGGAGGACCTGCTAGACCTACACCCCGATCAGGTGATGGCCATTGGCGATAACTTCAACGACCTGGAAATGATCCGCTACGTCGGCCTGGGGGTGGCCATGGGGGATGCCCCCACCGCCGTCCAGGCCGCCGCCGACTGGGTGGCCCCGGGGGTGGAGGCGGATGGGGTGGCCGCCGCCCTGGAGCGGTTTCTCCTCTAGGACCGCCATCCCGAGCCCCTAGTCCACCCCTTCGATGCGGTCCTCCACCTCCTGGTAGAGCTCCTGCAGGCGCTCCAGGTTTTCGTCGCTGGTTTCCCAGTAGCCCCGGCCATTCACCTCCAGCAGGGTGGAGACCATGCGACGGAAGGAGTTGGGGTTGAGATCCATGAGTCGCCGACACATGGCCTCATCCTGAATGAAGGTGGTGTTGACATCCTCGTAGACCCAGTTGTCCACCGCGCCGGCGGTGGCGGACCAGCCCATGGTATTGACCAGCCGCTTGGATAACTCCCGCACCCCTTCGTAGCCGTGGGAGAGCATGCCCTCGTACCACTTGGGGTTGAGCATCTTAGTGCGGGCATCCAGCCGAACGGTTTCCGACAGGGTGCGCACCTGGGCGTTGGCGGTGGTGGTATCGGCGATGTAGGCGGCGGGGGTTTTGCCATCCCCCCGCAGGCTGGCCACCACCTTGGTGGGGTCGGAGTCAAAGTAGTGGGAGACGTCGGTGAGGGAGATTTCCGAGGAATCCAGGTTTTGGAAGGTGGCTTCGGCGGTTTTTAGGGCCGCCTCGAATAACCCCCGGCTGTTGTCCATCACCCCTGGGTTATCGGAGTTGAAGGCAAAGGACTTGCGCCTCAGGTACATCTCCTGCAGCTCCGCTTCGTTTTCCCAGGTGCTGTTTTCCACCGCCAGGTTGACGTTGGCGGCGTAGGAACCGGAGGCATTGGAGAAAATGCGGGTGGCAGCCTGGCGCAGGTCAATCCCCATCTCCGCCGCCTGGGCCAGGGCGTGCTTGCGAACAAAGTTCTGCTCCAGGGGCTCATCCGCCTCCGCCGCCATTTTCACCGCCCGGTCCAGCAGGGCCATCTGGTTGATGAACAGGTCGCGGAAGACACCGGAGCAGTTCACGACGATGTCAATGCGGGGCCGGCCCAGCTCCTCCAGGGGTACTAGCTCCAGCTTGTTGACCCGGCCCAGGGAGTCGGGCAGGGGCTTCACCCCGACGAACCACAGCATTTGGGCCAGGGACTCACCGTAGGTCTTGATGTTGTCGGTGCCCCACAGCACGGTGGCAATGGTTTCTGGATAGGCGCCGCCGTTTTCCTGGCGCTGCCGCTCCAGCAGGCGGTCCACCACAATTTTGGCGGACTGTACCGCCGCCGTGGTGGGGATGGATTGGGGATCGAGGGCGTGGATATTTTTACCGGTGGGTAACACCTCTGGGTTGCGGATCGGGTCACCGCCGGGGCCGGGGATAATGTATTCCCCCTCGAGAGCCTGGAGGAGGCCCCCCAGTTCGTTGTCGGCGCAGACCTGCTCGAGGCAAAACTCCAGGTATTCCATCAGGGGCTTGAGGGCTTCGCCGTTGACGTTGCCGTAGCCCGCCTCCCGCAGGGCCTTGACCCAGGGCTCCTGGCGGCCAATGTTAAGGAAGTTGAGCCGCGACACCCGACTCACCCGCCCTTCGGCGTCGATTTGCTCCTGCACCAGGGCGGTGACGGCGGCTCGCACCGCCTGGTTGAGGTCGTAGAGCTGTTGCACATCCGCCAGGTGGCCGCGATCGCTGTTGGTGTAGATCTGCTCCAGGTCACGGCCAATGCTCTCGGCAATCAGGCGGGGCAGACCCTTGATGCCCTCCTCCTCCCGGTCGAGGCTGGCGATGTTGACCAGGGTGGCGATCGCCTCCTCGGCGCTGGGGGGCTTGCCCACCACGTGCAGCCCACAGGGCAGTAGGCGAGACTCGATTTCCATCAGTTTGATGTAGACCTGGCCCACCAGGGTATCCCGCTGATCGGCGCTGAGCTCCGCCCCATCCCCCTCCGGCAGGGCCACATCCCGATCCAGGTTACAGAGCCGGGCGGTTTCCACGATGGCGTTGACGATCTGTACCGCCCGCCCACTGTCTTTGTTGCCCTGGTAGGAGCCAATCAGTTCGCTGAGTTCCTTCAGCCCCTTGTAAAGGCCGGCGTTTTCCGCTGGCGGGGTCAGGTAGCTGATGGTTTCGGCGTAGCCCCGACGCTTGGCAATGGTGGCCTCGGAGGGGTTATTGGCGGCGTAGTAGTAGAGGTTGGGGATGGTGCCGATCAGGCTATCGGGGTAGCAACTGGCGGACATGCCCATCTGTTTCCCCGGCATGAACTCCAGGGAGCCGTGGGTGCCAAAGTGCAGCACCGCATCCGCCCCCCAGAGTTTATTCAGGAAGGTGTAGTAGGCGGCAAAGCCGTGGTGGGGGCTGGCGGAGCGGGAGAACAGCAACCGCATCGGGTCGCCCTCGTAGCCAAAGGTGGGCTGCACCCCAATAAACACATTACCAAAGGCCTTACCGTAGACCAGCAGGTTTTCCCCATCGGTGTTAAGGTGGCCCGGCGGTGGGCCCCAGTTTTCCTCCAGGCGATCGGCGTAGGGGGTGAGGGCCTGGTATTCCCGCACCGGCATGCGGTAGGCCACGTTCAGCTCGGGGCTTTGGTACTGGGCCTGGGCATCGTGGATCACCTCCTGCATCAGGGCCTCGGGGGTGTCCGGCAGGTCCTGGACATCGTAGCCATTCTGCTGCATGGCCTGCATCACCCGGTGGATGGAGCCAAACACATCCAGGTAGGCGGCGGTGCCCACGTTCCCCTTATCAGGGGGAAAGCTAAAGATGGTGATGGCCAGTTTTTTATCTAGCTTGGGCTTGCGGCGCAGGTTGGCCCACTTCAGGGCCCGCTGGGCGATGGACTCGATCCGGTCCTGGAGGGAAATGGCCCTGCCAGTGAGGCCGTCTCGACCGGATAGCACAATCGGCTCGATCGCCCCGTCCAACTCGGGGATGGCCATTTGCAGCGCCACCTGGATGGGGTGTAGGCCCAGGTCACTGTCCTCCCATTCTTCAGTGGTTTGGAACACCAGGGGGAGGGCCACCATGTAGGGGCGATTCAGTTTTTTTAGGGTTTCGATCGCCTTGGGGTGGTCCTGCCGAGCCGGGCCCCCCACCAGGGCAAAACCAGTCAGGGAGACCACCGAGTCCACCAGGGCCCGACCGCTATCGATGGGATCAAAAAAGTAAGCTTCCACCGGCTTGGAGAAGTCTAACCCCCCGGCAAACACCGGAATCACCCGGGCCCCCAGGTACTCCAACTCCTGCACCATGGCGACGTAGTGGGCGTCGTCACCGGTGACCAGGTGGGTACGCTGCAGCACTAAGCCCACGGTGGGTCCCAGGGGATCCTTCAGGTCACTGTGGATATCCCGACGACGGTCATACCAGTTGAGGTACTCTTTGATGTCCTCAAACATAGTGGGGGCGAGGGGATGCCAGATCCCCATATCCGGGTAGGTAACCGGCTCTTCGTAGTCCAGGCTATCGATCTGGGGTGCACCGGGGACGGCTTGATCGGGGATGACGTAGCGGTCCACCAGCATGAGCAGGAAGTTTTCCAGGTTGTCCGGCGATCCCCCCAGCCAATATTGGAAGCTGAGCATGAAATTACGGGCATCCTGGGCCTTTTCCACCGGCAAGTACTTGAGCACCTTGGGGAGGGTGCGCAGCAGCTTTAGCATGGCGTCTTCAAAGCCGCTGCCCTGTTTCTGGCGACGCTTTTTCATAAACTCGCCAATCACACTTTTGGATTGACCCAATTGCGCCATGGAAAAGCTACCCAGCTTGTTCAAGCGCATCACCTGGGGCATGGAGGGGAAGCACACCGCCACATCCAAGCGATCGCGCACCGGCTGCACCGCCGCCACCAGCTTGTCCGCCAGGTCTTCAATGAAAATCAGGGAGGCGATAAATACGTTGGCCGCCGCCACATCCCGCTGGAAGGCGGCGTAGTTGTCTGCGTCCCGCAGCTCTTCGATCAGGTAACCACTGACCTCGATCGCCACCTGGGGATTGTGGCTATTAATGGAACGGATTGCCGCCGACAGAGCACTCTGGTATTGGGGCTCTAGAACCACATAGACCACCTTAACCAGCAACCGCCCCTCCAGGGCCTCGGGGGCGATATGTCTGACTGTGGGCTTGACGTGGGTAAACATGCCGGAGAACTCCTTAATCGTTGCTAAGGCTGAACAGGGACGAGGATTGGCTCAAGGGTTGATGGGCGAAACGCCAGGCCGAGTCGCATCGGCAACGTAACACTTCGCAACAGTGGTGCGGGTTACCCTAGCATGCCAACAGACCTTCTTCAGTGTGTATCAAAAACCTTACCACGTAAGGGCTACACCCATGAGGTGACACAATTTGATACAAAATTACCTCGCCTTTGTAAAGGAACCTTACAGCCATTGGCGTCTTCCAGGGAGAGGTTTGTATCAAAACGTTAAATAAATTCCCGTTGCGATTAAAGGAGGCGGTGCTATCCTGACCCTGGCCCCTGCGGACTGGCGGACAGGTCAGTCGGGCTGTTACCCTAGGTAACAGTGCTTAATTCGTGTCTTCCCCGCCTACCCATGACCGCCTTCGTCGATTCCCTGGCTACCCCTGCCCCCCCCGGTCCTGGTGAAGGCCAGCAGGTGGTGGTTCGGCGGCAGTCCCTGGGGCCCCAGCGGCGTCGCCTGCTGGCCACCATCCTCATCCCGCGACCGGTGGAGCAGGTCTGGCGAGTGCTCACCGACTATGACAACCTGGCCAACTTTATCCCCAACCTCTCCCTCAGTCGGCGGCTGTCCCACCCTGGTGGTGGGCTGCGGTTGGAGCAGGTCGGCTCCCGCTGCTTCCTGAATCTAAGGTTTTGCGCCCGGGTGGTGCTGGACATGGTGGAGGATTATCCGCACCGGCTTGGCTTTGCCATGGTGGAGGGAGACTTTCGCCAATTCGAAGGGCAATGGCGCCTGGAGTCGACGGCCCAGGGGGAGGAGACTCAGCTCACCTACGACCTGGTGATTTGTCCGCCCCTGGCGATGCCCGTCAGTTTGATTGAGGCCCATCTTTGTCAGGATTTAACCGCTAACCTGCAGGCGATCCGCGATCGCGCCCTTTCTTACTAATTCACCGCCCTATAGATACCCTGGCCCTGGAGTTAACCCAGCAGGGTATCTATACGGCGGTGTCGGTGAAGGTGGGGGCAGACTGCCCCAATCAGCCGAACAGGCGGAGCTAGCTATTCTCCGCTTCTAACAGGGCTCGGGCGGTCTCTAGCTCCTGCCGATGGTTCTCCTGGGGGACGGGGTAGCTCAACTGCAGGGACTTGAGGCGTTGGATAATCAAGCTGGCCACCGCCAGTCGGGTAAACCACTTGTGGTCAGCGGGAATAATATGCCAGGGAGCCCAGGTCGTACTGGTGTGGCTAAACACCTCCTCGTAGGCCGCCTGGTAATCGGGCCAAAACTGCCGCTCCTTGACATCGGCAAGGGAGAATTTCCAGTTTTTTTCCGGCAGGTCAATGCGCTCCAGGAAGCGTTTTCTTTGCTCCTGCCTGGAGACATGTAGGAAAAACTTCATCACCAGGATGCCGTTATTCACCAGGTACTGCTCGAAGTGGTTGATTTCCTCGAAACGTTGGCTCCAGATGGTTTTGCCCTTAGCTTCCACTGGCAGTTGCTGTTGGGCCAAAATTTCCGGATGGACCCGCACCACCAACACCTCTTCGTAGTAGGAACGGTTAAAAATGCCAATCCGACCCCGCTCCGGCAGGGCTTTAAAGGACCGCCACAGATAGTCATGGTCTAGTTCTTCGGCGGAGGGCTGCTTAAAGCTATAGACCTGGCATCCCTGGGGGTTGATGCCGGACATCACATGCTTAATGGTGCTGTCCTTACCGGCGGCATCCATGGCCTGGAAAATCAGCAATAGGGCGTAGGTATTTTGGGCGTAGAGTTTGTCCTGCTGACGGGCTAATTGTTGAATCCCATCTTCCAGGTGGGCTTGAGCCTGCTCTTTGGTGAATTCCCCGGTGTAACCCGGATCAAAGTCCTTCAGCTTGATGGGGCGACCTGGGGTAGCCACCATGGCATCGGGGTCGAGGGCTCGTAGAAAGTCTTTTTCATCCATGGCGACTGGAGTTAACAGCGTGCTTCGGTGGGTTTCTCCCATTAAAGACCCAAAGGGTCAAAGGGTGAACCGGCCCGATCAGCATCATCGGGTCCGTTACCCTTCTATACTAGACATCAGTCAGTACCAGTGAGGTTGTGATGAACCTGGGCGATCGCGTCAAAGTTAAAAACCCGGTGATGTTCTACCACCATCCCCTGCATCGCAATCAAGCCTTTGATGCCCAAGGCTTGGAGGGTGTTGTGCTCACCATCTTGCATGATTACCAGGGCCGACCCATCAGCCCTAACTTTCCCATCCAGGTGGAGTTTGCGGTGGAGGGGGCTAAGCGACCCTTCCGGGCCCACCTGAAGGCCGAGGAATTAGAGTTATTAGAGACCTAGGCACCGGCCCTATTCAGGGTCCAGGTCGGTGAGGCAATGGGGGTTAACTACCCCTTCCTCCGTGACAATCGCCGTAATCAATGCAGCGGGGGTAACATCGGAGGCCGGGTTATAAAAAGCGGCTCCATGGGGAGAGGTGACCGTTGCCCCGACTCGATAGATTTCCTCTGGGTCATGCTGCACCAGGGGAGTTGCCTGTGCCGATCTCAGGTTGAAATCAATGCTGGAGAGGGGGGCCGCCACCAGAAAGGGGAGGTTATGGGCCCGGGCCAGTAGAGCTAGGCTATAGGTGCCGATTTTACTGATCACATCACCGTTGGCGGCAATCCGGTCGGCTCCCACCAGCACCGCCTGCACCAATCCCTGCTGCATACAGTGGGCGGCCATACTATCGGTCACCACCGTCACCGGGATGCCCTCCTGCACGCACTCCCAGGCAGTTAAACGGGATCCCTGCAGGGTGGGTCGGGTTTCGCCGGCGTAGATGCGGGCCAGGCGGCCTTCTCGCCAGGCCGATCGCACAATCCCCAGAGAGGTGCCGTAGCCAGAGGTGGCCAGGGCGCCGTGGTTACAGTGGGTAAATAGGGTGAGTTGTTGGGGCTGCTCCGGTAGCACCGCTAAGCCGTGGTCACCGATTCGGTGGCAGAGGTCAAAATCTTGTTGCTGTAGGGCCTGGGCCTGGGCCAGCAGTTGCGATCGCAACTCGGGCAGGGGGGCCTCCGGATGGCAGTTACTGCCCAACATCTGCTGAACCGCCCAGCCAATGCTGGCCTTCTGGGGGCGGGTGCGCTCAAATTCAGCGGCGATCGCCTGCAGCCGCTGCCACAGCACCAGGGGATCCTGGGTGTTGATCTGCTGGGCCGCCAGGTAAAGTCCGTAGGCCGTAGCAATCCCCAGGGCCGAGCCTCCCTGCACAATCCCCACCTGCAGGGCCTGCACCACATCCTCCCAGCGGTGGATGGTCACCACCTGATAGCGCTCCGGCAACTGACGCTGATCGATCAGCAGCAGGTGATCCCCATTCCACTGGACGGGATAAACGTGGGTATCCGTAGCCATAACCCTTCACCTCCCCTGGGTTGCCCCCATTCCCTAACCCTAGTATGGGGCCTGAAATCCCTCTGTCAATGGTATCTGGTGAAGTGGTAGCAGGCGTAGGGCAATAGGCGACGGAAGGGGAGTAGGGAATGGGGAACAGGGAGTGGGGTGTCGGAATCAGGTGATTTTCTCGCCACTTAAAATAAAAATCGGGTCTATGGCGGTAAACACTTGCTGGTTGCCCTTCACCTCCAGCCGGTTAACCGCCGGTTGACTGGCCTCCAGGTTCCGCACCCGCAGTTGGGCGAAGGTTTCAGAGATGCCGTAGAGGTTTTCCAGGTTGTTGGCGGTGACCACCAAACGGCCGCCGTTGGGCAGGTAACCCCAGGCGGCCAGCAGGATCTCCCGCAGGGATCGGCCCCCCTCCACCACAATGCACTGGGGTTGGCCCGGCAGGGTGGACAGACACTCCGGCGCACTGCCCTGCACCACCTGCACATTGGTGAGGCTAAAGCGATCGCAATTGCGGCGAATCAACTCCGCTACCTCCCCATCTCGCTCCAGGGCCACCACCTGTCCCTGGGGACAGAGCAGAGCCGCCTCAATGGCCAGGGTGCCGGTGCCCGCCCCGATATCCCAGAGCACATCGGTGGCCCTTAACCGCAGGTATCCCAGTAGCAGCAGGCGCAGCTCACAGCTACTGAGGGGGATGCCCGGTAACTGCTCAAATAGGGTATCGGGAATGCCAGGGGTACGATAGGGCCAGAGGGGAGGCATGGCGGGGGACGGGGAGAAGGGGGGAGGGGGAGCTTTACTCTGACCGCTGCGCTCAATCCTTAGGGTAATCGCTGGAAGGATTGGTGAATGCTGCTGATCAGATCCTTAGCATCGGTGGATTGGCCATTGTAGTAGGTGACGATCACCGCGGTCTGGTTCGGGTAGCCGATGTAGGAAATCAGGGCATTGGGCAGATCCTCCGGCAGGTTGGTCAGCCAGATCTGCAGGGCCGTGGTGTTATTAATAGTAATGGCATCGTAGTTGGCGACCTGGTAGCCCTGGGTTTCAATCTGCTCCAGGGCGGGGGGCACCACCTCCGCCGGCGGTCGGTCGTGCCAGGTGATTTCAGTACGCATGGGGGCAGGGCCGACCGCCGGGGCCAGGGCCGTCACCTGGGGTGCTTGACTTTGCTGGTTGATCTGCCAGTTGGCGGGCAAACCAATGGTGAATAGATCGTTATAGCCATAGGGCTGGAGGCTGGCGGCGGCCAGGGGGGCGGTGCCAGAGGGTTGGGCCATCAGGGGCAGGCCGGTCAGCCACAGGCTGGCGGCCATCATTGTTGCACCTAGCCACCGTTGCCCTGGCACCCGATCCAAATCTAATCCCATGGCGGATCACCTCTGCTAAAAACCCTTTCTATCCTACTCCGAATCCTGAACGGGGCCGGGGCTCCATCTCGGAAACGGGCCAGACCCCTGGTTGAAGCCACAGGTCTTTAGGCTAATATCTTAAGGGCTATGGGTGTTCCGCCCAGGCTAGTAGATCCCAGCGTAAACAGACCTGCCTCTCCTGAGTTCTGACTCCTGACCCCCCTGGCAGGGCTGCCGGTTTTACGCCGCGAAGTACTAGTCTGGCCAATGGGTCTAGGGGATCTTCCTTCCTTCCGGCGCACCCTCCTCTGAGTTAATATTCGTTTTAGTAGATGGGCTATGAGCAAGGGCACACTCTTTGACAAGGTTTGGGATCTGCACACCGTGGGTAGCCTACCCTCGGGCCAGACCCAGCTAATGATTGGCCTCCACCTGATCCACGAGGTCACCAGTCCCCAGGCCTTTGCCATGTTGCGGGAGCGCCAGCTGCCGGTGCTCTACCCAGAACGCACCGTGGCCACGGTGGATCACATTGTTCCTACGGATAACCAGGCTCGCCCCTTTCAAGACTCCCTGGCGGAATCAATGATGCAGGCCCTGGAGAAAAACTGTCGGGACTTTGGTCTGCGCTTCTACAACATTGGCTCCGGCCACCAGGGCATTGTCCATGTGATTGCCCCTGAGCAGGGCCTCACCCAGCCCGGCATGACCATCGCCTGTGGTGACAGCCATACCTCCACCCACGGTGCCTTTGGGGCGATCGCCTTTGGTATTGGCACCAGCCAGGTGCGGGATGTGCTAGCCTCCCAAACCCTGGCCCTGGATAAACTCAAGGTACGCCGCATTGAGGTGAATGGCTCCCTAGGCCCTGGGGTCTATGCTAAGGATGTGATTCTCCATGTGATTCGCCAGTTGGGGGTGAAGGGGGGGGTGGGCTACGCCTACGAATACGCCGGCACCACCATTGAGGCCATGTCCATGGAGGAGCGCATGACCCTTTGTAATATGGCCATTGAGGGGGGGGCCCGCTGCGGCTATGTCAACCCCGACCAGACCACCTACGCCTACTTGGAAGGCCGGGAGTTTGCTCCCCCCCCGGCGGCCTGGGAGACGGCGGTCGCCTGGTGGGATACCCTGCGCAGCGATGCCGATGCCAGCTATGATGATCGGGTGGTGTTTGAGGCCGCCGACATTAGCCCCACCGTCACCTGGGGGATTACGCCGGGGCAGGCGATCGGCATCGATGACCCCCTACCCCAGGTGGAGAGTTTTGCCGAGGGCGACCAGGCCCTGGCGGCGGAGGCCTTTGCCTATATGGATCTGGTGCCGGGCCAACCCCTCAAGGGCACGGCGGTGGATGTCTGTTTCATCGGTAGTTGCACCAATGGCCGTCTCAGTGATCTGCGGGAGGCGGCCCGGGTGGTGCAGGGCCAGAAGGTCGCCCCCGGCATCAAGGCCTTTGTGGTGCCCGGCTCCGAGCAGGTGAAACAGCAGGCGGAGGCGGAGGGCCTGGATCAAATTTTCACCGCCGCTGGCCTAGAGTGGCGGGCCGCCGGCTGTTCCATGTGTTTAGCCATGAACCCGGATAAGCTGGAGGGCCGGCAGATCAGTGCCTCCTCCTCCAATCGCAACTTTAAGGGCCGGCAGGGGTCCGCCTCCGGTCGCACCCTGTTGATGAGCCCGGCCATGGTGGCAGCGGCGGCGATCGCCGGTCGGGTGGTGGATGTGCGGGACTATCTGTAGCCGGCTTAGGGTACACTAATCACCCGTGTTCCTAGCCGACCCATCTAGTCTCCGTGCCCCCAGCCCCCTCCCCGGTTTCCCCTCCCCCTGGCCTCCAGCCTGACCTGCGGCCCCACTGCGATCGCATCGCCCCTGACCTGCCCCGCTGGCAACGTCGCAACGCCTACTACCACAACGATGTGAAACGACTGCACCAGTTCCTGATTCCCCCCGGGGCTCGGGTGCTGGAGGTGGGCTCCGGGACGGGGGACCTACTGGCGGCCCTGGCCCCGAGCCTGGGGGTGGGGATCGACTTTGTCCCGGCGGCGATCGCCCTGGCCCGGCAACGCCACCCCGATTTAGTTTTTTATCATCTGGAGGCGGAAACCTTCACTCCCCAGGATCTAGACCCCCAGCACCGCCAGTTTGACTACCTGGTGCTGGCGGGGGTGCTGGGCTACCTGGGGGATATTCAGGCGGTGCTGGAGCGCCTCCAGCCCCTCTGCCACTGCCGCACTCGCCTCATTCTCACCTTTCATAACTACCTGTGGGAGCCCATTCTCCAACTAGCGGAGGCCCTGGGGCAGCGCTGCCCCCAGCCCCCCCAAAACTGGTTGGGGATGGATGATGTGGTTAACCTGCTCACCATTACCGGCTACATTCCCCTGAAACGGGGGCGTCGCCTGCTGGTGCCCAAGCCCCTGCTGGGCTTGGCGGGCTGGGTGAACCGCTACCTGGCCCCCCTGCCGGGGCTCAAGCACCTCTGTCTCACTAACTATGTGGTGGCCCGGCCCCAGCCGAGCCTCTATCCACCCCCTCAGCCGCCCCGTTGCTCGGTGATTATTCCGGCCCGCAATGAGGCGGGTAATCTGGCAGCGGCGATCGCCCGACTACCCCCCCTGGGGCCCTCCACGGAGGTGATCTTCGTGGAGGGCCATTCCCAGGATGACACCTGGCCCACCCTGCAAGCCCTGGCGACCCACTACAACGGCCCGCTCCACCTGAAGGTGCTGCAACAAACCGGCAAGGGCAAGGCCGATGCGGTGCGCCTGGGCTTTGATCAGGCGGAAGGGGATATCCTGATCATTCTGGATGCGGACCTGACGGTGCCCCCGGAGGACCTGCCCCATTTTGTTGAGGTGCTGGCCTCGGGGCGGGGGGAATTTATCAATGGATCCCGGTTGGTCTATCCCCGCAGCAAAACCGCCATGCCCTGGCTAAACACCCTGGCGAATAAGATCTTCGCCCTGCTGTTTTCCTTCCTGCTAGAGCAGCCCCTGAAGGACACCCTCTGCGGCACCAAGGTGCTGTGGCGGCAGGACTACCAACGCATTGCCCAGGGCCGGGCCTACTTTGGCGAGTTTGATCCCTTCGGTGACTTCGATCTGCTGTTTGGTGCCGCTAAGCTCAACCTGCAGATCGTCGAAGTACCGATCCGCTATCAGCCCCGTAGCTACGGCCAGTCCAACATTGCCCACGTCAGAGAGGGCCTGGTGCTGTTGAGAATGGCCCTCTACGCTGGCCAAAAGCTCAAGTTCTGGTAAATGTATTGCGTAGTATTGCGTAAATTCAGAATGACTTTCACCCCTTGACGCCCTTCTTCCATCGGGCCCGTCCGGCTCGAACAATTTCAGCGACGGTATCATCACTGACCCGATGACTGGTGGCAAAAGCGTTGTGGTAGGTCACCTGACCATCGGGGCGGCTGACCGTTAATTCGCACCAGTTAACCAACAGGGCGTCGGCTCCATCTCGTAAGGGCACCCCATTGAGATAGCGATAGGTCCAGGTTTCCTGCACCTTGCCGGTCCAGCGTTGGGTGGTGACGGTGGGCAACGCCATCCCCGCCAGATGACTGTTCAACTGTCCCTGCTCCTCTAACCCGTGCAAGATTTCCTCGAACATGGGAAACACCTCCTCAGGAGCTACCCCATCCAATAAATCTCGGATGTGGTTGTCACTGGGTATCTGATGAACCCCAAACAGGCTCTGGGCATTGCTTTTCCCCTTACTGTCCGCCATCTTCCGCTGATAGGCCAGACAAAGACGGCGTTTGGGTGAAAAACACGCCAAGGGCGCTCAATGCCGCATCTTCCATCCCATAGCGGCTATTCTTACCCTTCCGTTTGTCCGGTAGCGACGACAACCGCTGGCGAAACGAGCTCACTAGCCTGTCAAATAAACCTGGTTCTTTCAACAGCTCTGGCTCTCTTAGCTCTCTC
>Ga0208465_1000239_pt1 | contig 16958 bp, 13 predicted proteins | sample LakMenEpi31Aug10_FD_150749 | JGI IMG/M metagenome (GOLD analysis project Ga0208465, IMG submission 150749) | Freshwater microbial communities from Lake Mendota, WI - 31AUG2010 deep hole epilimnion (SPAdes) | ecosystem: Environmental > Aquatic > Freshwater > Lake > Epilimnion/Euphotic zone ...
CGCAACGCCGATGACGTTCAGGGCTCTGGCTTCGCCGCCCTGACTCTTGATGTCGCGATAAATCACCAGGGCCTGCTCGTAGGCCTGGAGCGCCTGCCGAAACTGGCCCAGATTAAACTGCTGCACACCCTGGTCCAGTAGCCGGCTGGCCTCCACCCACATCAGGGCCGCTTCACTAAGTTGGGGCTGGGCCGTCCCATCCGCCGATTGCACCCTTAACCGGTACCGGCCCCGAGCAAACAACGCTACCCCCTTGACCACAATTCTGACGTCTCCCCCCTGGGGCAGGGTGACCACCGCAAAGGAATGTTTGTTGCTGGCGGCGGTGTCAATGTCGTCATTACGGGCCAGTTCATTGCCCTGGCCATCGCTGACGATTAAAAAGGTATTAAAGTCAAGGCTTTCCAGGGTAATGGCCAGGGTCTGCCCGGCCTCACCGGTGACGGTATAGATGTCGTAGAGACTACCGTCCTCCCGGGTGGTATCGCCCTCTTCTAGCCGGCCTGCGCTGTCCAGTAGGGTATCCCCCGGTGGGGGGGCTGGGGCCGCCGCCGCTAAGGGAGGGGCTACCATGGCCAGGGTGGCCAGGGGTAGAAGCCACCAGCCCGCCAGGGCCAGGGGGAAGGGGGGTCGGGGTCGATCGGTCACGGGTTAGGGTCTCCCAAGGGGTTCTAAAGGACTTCAAGCCAGAGAAGCGGGTCAGGCCTAAGGGCATCTCCTACCGCCGGGATGCATCGATGGCCAAGAACTCAGTTTTACTATAGGCTTTTACGGAATTCGTGATGGTTAACGCCATCACGAATTCCTGGGTCAGGATCAGGGTTAAACAGGGCAGCCAACTTAAGTTCAGACCCAACCCCAGGGGAGCGGGGGTGAGCAGGAGTCAGAAGTTGGCAGCCATAGGGGAACTAAACTCCTGAATTCCTAATTCTGCCCCCCCTATAAGCTTTAATTTCCTTCTCCGGCAGCACACTCAAGCCATAGGTGCCCTGGCCGGAGGGCTCCATCGAGGTGACCAGGACGTAGTACTCACCGCTATCGGGCAGGGTAACCGTCAGCCCCGCATTCAGGCTTTTGTCGTTGAGATCATCATTGGCCTCAATCACCTCTGCGTTGGCATCGAGCAACACCACCATCGGGTCAAAGTCAGTGCTCTCCAGATAAATTGACACCGTCTGGTTAGCCTCACCCGTAAAGCAGTGGATATCCATATAGTATTCCACCCCGTCCACATCAAAGGTTTCATCATCCTGGCTCAGAAATTCCTGCACCCGCAACAGGGGAGCCTTGGCCCAGGCCGCTAAGGGCTCCAGACCAAACAGGCCCCGGGGCTGAGATGACAGGGAGAAGGGCATGGTTAAGGTGACTAATACGGCAGAAATCGCCAATTCAATCGGTTTAACAGGTTTCATGGAAATGACCTCAAAAGCTAAAGGGTTTGCTGTCATCCCCATGTATCTCTGGGCCGAAGAACCTATTCAAGGGTAGGGAGAGTCCGCGCCTTACTGCTCAAGGATCGGTAGCTGTGAATATGTTCATCTTCCTGGGAAGTAAGTGGGACCAGGAAGGTCAATCAACCTACCTTCCTGACTCAGAAAAACCTACCTTCTCTAAAGGAGAAATTTCTATGTCTGACATGATCAATCCTCAGGACATCATTGTCGAAGCTGAAGAGGCAGCCAATCTGGCGATCACCGAGCTTTCCTCCGACGAATTGGGGGATTGCAGTGGGGGCGCCATTAGCATGGGCGATATCAGCAGCCTGTTCAAGGGGGCCAGCAGCTTCTTCGAGCAATCGGGTATCAAGATGGACCAGGTGAGCTTTGCTGGGCCTAACGGTGCCGGCAGCATCAGTTCTCTCGGCGCCTTCAATACCGCCTCTGGCAACTCCGATGTGATCAGCTTCGGGGTGTAGACGCTGTTCTCTAAAGCATGGGTGAGCCTTAGGGGTTAAACCTCTAATTCCCCACTTTACCAATGCCCGGGGCTTCTCTGCAGAGGTATGGCTCCACCCTATCTCTGCAATTCCCCGGGTTTGGATAGACCCGGTTGAATCTAACCTTTGCCCTAGATATAGGACTCTGTAAGCCATGGAAGAGCATGATGTCGATCTCACCCCTGTGGAATTGTCACCGACAGAATTGGACGAGGTTTCTGGTGGCCTGGATATTTTTATCTCAGGCTCCATGTTCGATCAAAGTAAAGGTCTCTTGGCCCAGTCAGGGGGCTGTGGTTGTCCAGGGTCTAGCCTTGCCCAGACATCTAATACCTCCTCAGGTAATTTCCAGTTTGCTGGACTGGGCTTTGAGTCATTGGATCAAATTTTTGCAGTGTTTGCCGGGTTATCCCGGCTGTTTGGACGATAGGGATCTCTAAAAACTACCACAGTATAGGAACTTGCCATGACGCCCCCCCTACTGCGAGAACTTAACCAGCAAGAGGTGGATTGGCTGGTGCAGACCGGCACACTGCGATCGCTCCAACCGGGCGATCGCCTCCACAGCCCACCCCAACCGCTCACCCACCTGTGGATTGTGGTCAGTGGTCAGCTATCGGTGGCGCTAGAGCCCCACTCAGCTGCTGAGGCTGGTAAAGCTGCCCCCCAGGAAATTCTGCGCCTATCCGGTGGGGAACTGACTGGGGCCCTACCGGGAATCACCACCTACCTGTCCCAGTCCACCCTGGTGGCCCTCACCGATGCCACCGTGCTGGCGCTGCCCCTCAGCGTTGTTACCCAAAAACTGTTAGACGATGCCGACTTCGCCGCCCATTTCTATCGGGTTGCCGCCCTCACCCTACGGCAGCAACTCAACCAGTGGGCCATGCAGGTAGGCTACAGCCTAGCCCTGCTCAGCCAGCTGCAACTTAAGGAAGCGGCAACGGTATTTGCAGAACTGGCGGACAGCGATCTGGACTGGATGATGGCGGTGGGGCAGATCGAGTCGGTTAAACCCGGCACCCCCCTACTGCGCTGCGGCTACCCGGTCGATGCCCTGCACCTATTGATAGAGGGGGCGGTGGGCCTGAGCGCCGAGGAGCCGCCGCCCCACCCGGCGGTGGCAGCCTTTATCCCAGATGGGGAGAAAGCCGGGACCGAGTTTGCCCGCCTATCCCGGGGTGACCTGATTGGCGAAACCCTGCTGCTCGACTCGGCCCCGGCGGCCGTGGCGGCGATCGCCCTGCGTGAATCTACCCTGCTGAGCATTCCCCGCTGGCGGCTGCTGGCCAAGCTACTCTACGATCGCCCCTTCGCTGGTCGGCTCTACCGATTACTAACCCTGCTGCTGGCCAATAAACAACAGCTGATTTTGCAAAAACTAGGGGTTTTAGCTTCCAGCACCGACCTCGACAGTCAGCTTTTAGAGCGGGTGGCCCTGGCCGAAGCCCGTTTTGAGTGGCTGGTGCAGCGATTGCGAGCCCAAACTCAATCTTAGATTTTCCTGACTTTCCCCATCCTCTGTCTTTTTTTCCGGAGTTTGATCATGGTACCGGCAAAGCCTAGCACCCTATTTCGCCCCCAGGCGCTGGAGCACAGCGCCTCCCCCGAACAGCTCGATCAACTCGTCCAGGTGGTCAGCCCTAAGCGTTGGCTAGCCCTAACGGCCCTGGGCCTGTTGGTCAGCGCTGGAACCGCCTGGAGCCTGTTTGGCCAAATTCCCCTGACCGCCACCGGCAAGGGAGTGCTGATCTACCCCAGCGATGTGGTCACGGTGCAGTCCCCCGGTCCTGGCCCCCTGCGTTCGATCGAGGTCAAACCAGGGGCATGGGTCAAGGCGGGGGATACCCTAGCCGTGTTGGATCAGACTGAGCTCGAAACCCAGCTGCGGCTGGCCCAGGAGAAGCTGATCCAGCTGCGACTCCAAGACCAGACAGCCCAGCGGTTGAAGAGCGAACGCAGCGGGCTAGAACAGGGGGTGATCGCCCAACAGCGAGGGGCCCTAGAGCAGGACCTGAGATCGCAGCAATCCCTCACCCCCACGCTCCAGGTCCGGGCCGAAGCATCCCTGCGCCAGGAGCGGCAGGCCCTGCAGCAGCGGCTGGAAACCCTAAAAACTCGCCTGCCCATTTACCAGGCCCGCTGGGAAAATTGGCAGCGGGTGGCTGAACAGGGTGCCCTCTCCCAGGAAGAGGTGCTACGAGTCCAACTGGAGTACCAGGAGATTCAAAACGAGATCAACCAGGTGGAGACCCAGCTTGAGACCCTAGACCTGCGGGACACCGAAGCCCAGCGCGACTACCTTAACAACCTCAGCCGCATCGCTGACCTCCAGGCCCAACTGCAAGATCTCGATGCCCGCGCCGCCGCCCAAGCGGAGCAAGACAGCACCACCAGTGCCCAGCGCCAAAAGGAAATCAAAGACACCGAAGCGACGATCGCCCAGATCACTCAGCAGCTCAGCCGCAACCAGAGGATCACCAGTGACCACGACGGTCAGATCATCGAGGTGATGGCCCAGCCCGGCCAGCACCTTGAAACCGGTATGCCCCTGGTGATGATGGCCGCCCAGGACAGCAACACCCCCCTGACCAGCGTGGCCTTTCTGCCCGTCAGCGAAGGTAAAAAAATCAGCGTCGGCATGGCGATCCAGGCCACCCCCACCACCGTGAAACGGGAGGAATACGGCGGCATTCTCGGCACCGTTACGGAGGTTTCCAGCTTTCCCGTCACCCAGGCTGGGGCCGCTCGCCTGGTTGGTCACCCCGATATTCTGCCCGGCATCATGGGCCAGGGCCCCCATATCGCTGTCTTCGCTGCCCTGGAACCCGACCCCAGTGCCAACAACCCCAGCCAACTGCGCTGGTCAGCCTCACCCCAAGGCCCTAACCAGCCCATGACCTCTGGCATGACCACCACCGTCCGCATCACCGTCGACCAGCGCCGGCCAATCTCCTACGTGCTGCCCATTCTCAAGCAGTGGGCCGGGTTTGGGGATGGGGCGGTGAAGGGGGCGGTTCGGTAACAACTTCACCCACTCCCCCACTCCCTATGCAACACCTGATCACCAAACTCAAAGACCGCCTGCGCCGCCCTGACCTGCGCCGCACCCCCACCCTGCTGCAAATGGAAGCGGTGGAGTGTGGGGCCGCCTCCCTGGGGATGATCCTCGGCTACCATGGACGAATTGTCTCCCTGGCTGATCTCCGCCAGGCCTGCGGTATTTCGCGGGATGGCAGCAAAGCATCGAATGTGCTCAATGCGGCCCGGACTTATCACCTCCAGGGCAAGGGACTGAAGGTTTCCCTGGAGGCTTTACAGCAGTTGGAGCGGCCCTACATCGTATTTTGGAACTTCAACCACTTCCTGGTGGTAGAAGGGTTCCACCGACAGAAAGTCTACCTGAATGACCCGGCCACTGGCCCGCGCAGGGTTTCCCTGGACGAGTTTAGCGAGGGGTTTACCGGGGTGGTGCTGACCTTTACCCCAGATACGGAATTTGAGCCCGGGGGGCAACCCAGGAATCTGGTGCGATCGCTCCGTCTCCGCCTGGGCAGTTCCTTGTGGGCCCTGGCTTTTTGCCTGCTGGCGGGGCTGCTGCTGGTGCTGACGGGGCTGGCGATGCCTGCCTTTTCCCAGGTGTTTGTTGATCAGGTCTTGATTCAGGGCCGCAGTAACTGGCTGCGACCGTTACTACTGGGCATGCTGATCACCGCTACCCTGACTGGGCTGCTAACCCGGTTGCAGCTACAAATCCTGCGGCGGCTGCGAATTAAGCTGGCCATGGGCATGTCAAGTGGCTTTTTGTGGCACATTCTGCGCTTGCCGGTGAGCTTCTACGACCAGCGCTTTGCGGGGGAGATTAGCAACCGCATCAAGCTCAACGATCGCCTCGCCAGCCTGCTCTCCGGTGAACTTGCCACCACCACCATTGCCTGCGTCATGGTGGTCTTCTACGGTTTGGTGATGTGGCAGTATGACTGGGTGCTGACCCTGATTGGCATTGGCTCAGTGGCGGTCAATTTGACCGCCCTGCGCTGGGTGGCCCGACAGCGCTCCGACACCAATACCCGGCTGATGCAGGAGCAGGGCAAGGTTAGCGGGGTGGCGATCGCCGGTCTACAAAGCATCGAAACCCTCAAAGCCTCTGGCCTGGAGTCAGATTTCTTTAATCGCTGGGCCGGGTTCTACGCCAGGTCCCTTAATGCCCGCCAGGAGATGGATCGGCTTAACCAACGCCTGGGCCTGCTGCCCGCCTTTCTTTCCAGCCTCAGCGCCATGTTGCTGCTTACCATCGGTGGCTTTCGGGTAATCGATGGGGCCCTTAGCATCGGCATGCTGGTGGCCTTCCAGTCACTGATTCAGCAGTTCATGCAACCGGTCAACCAACTGCTCAAACTGGCCGGCGACTTTCAAGAACTCGGCGGTACCCTTGATCGCCTGGATGACGTGCTTCAGAACCCGGTGGATCCACTGTTGCCCACCCCAGAGGCTTCACCCTCCCTTGCCCTCCATTTTCCTTCCCCAAAACTCCAGGGTTTTCTCGACCTCCACCACCTCACCTTTGGCTACAACCGCACCGCACCGCCCTTAATCGACAACCTCAATCTCTCCCTCAAGCCCGGGCAGCGGGTGGCCCTGGTGGGGGGTAGCGGCAGTGGCAAATCCACCGTCGCCAAGCTAGTGTGCGGCCTTTACCAGCCCTGGTCAGGCGACATCTGCTTCGACGGCCAGCCCCGCCACCAAATTCCCCGCCCCATTCTAACCAACTCCCTGGCCATGGTTGAGCAGGACATTCTGCTATTTGCCGGCACCGTGCGCGACAACCTCACCCTCTGGGATACCACCATCCCCGAGGGCAATCTGATCCAGGCCTGTCGTGATGCCGCCATTCACGACACCATTCTCTCCATGGCCGGCGGCTACGGCGCCGAACTCCTGGAGGGGGCGGCCAACCTCAGTGGCGGCCAGCGCCAGCGCCTGGAAATTGCCCGGGCCCTGGTGAACAACCCAGCCATTCTGGTCATGGATGAAGCCACCAGCGCCCTCGACACCGAAACCGAACGCACCATCGACTACAACCTGCGCCTGCGGGGCTGTACTTGCTTGATCGTTGCTCACCGCCTCAGCACCATCCGCGACTGCGATGAAATCATCGTCATGCACTACGGCAAAGTAGTGCAGCGGGGCAGCCATGACGACCTGCGCCAGCAGGCAGGGCCCTACCTGCAGCTGATTCGCAGTGAAGCCGAATAGGCAAGTTGCCCAGGGTTTTCTGACCACTCCCCCACTCCCATGCTCACCATCCCCACCCCCCTCCACTGCCTCCGCAGCAACGAACCCCTCTTCCTCGACGACCCCAGCACCGGCTGGCGGGTTGAAACCGGCACCCTGGCCCTGTTTGCCGTCAGTAAGCAGGCCCTGACCAGTCGGCGGCGCTACCTATTTAGCCTGAAGGCGGGGGCCATGCTGTTGCCGGCGACGCTGTCGGGGCAAGAGCCCCCCTGCCAACTGCTGGCGATGCCCCTGGAACCGGTCAGTTTAAGGCCAGTCCCCCTGGCGACGCTGGTCGATCAGTTGGCCGATCTCGACACCGCCCCCCCCACCCTGGCGGCGTTGGAAAACTGGGTGCATCGCCTGGGGGCAACCCTGTCTGATACCGTGTCGGCCCGGTTGGCAACACCGATTGAGGCCAGCGGGCTGCTGGCCCCCGGGGAGGTGTATCAGCCCCCCCAGGGGCAGATTACCTGGCTACGGCTGCTGGCGGGGGAAGGGCAGCTGCTGGGGCAAGCCCATTTGCCCCTGACGGCGGCGATGGGCCCAGTGCCCCTGAGTAGTCACCTGTGGCTGCAAGCGACAGGGATGGTGGAACTGGAGCTTTGGCAGTCCCGGGGGTTGCCAAGGGGAGAGGCGATTCTGGCCGGTCTAAGCCATCTGCAAACCCTGGGGTTGAGGGGCATTCAACACCTGGAAGCGCAACAGCAGTGGCAAGACCACCAGCGATTTGAGGCTCGGGCGCAGCTGAATACCGAGGCCGTGAGCCAGACGCTGACCCAGCTGGCGGGGGTATTTGAGCCCGCCGCTGCGGTCCAGGAATCCCAGCAACAACCGCCTGAGGACACCCTGTTGGTGGCGGCTGGGGCGGTGGGCCGGGCTCTGGACATTGCTATTCAGCCCCCGGCCCGGTCGGAGGATTTACGCCGGGTGCGCGATCCCCTGGAGGCGATCGCCCGAGCCTCCCAAATTCGCACCCGTCAGGTGACCCTGCGGGATGATTGGTGGCGACGGGACGGCGGCCCCCTGCTGGCCTATGGCCGGGAGGACGGGCGTCCGCTGGCCTTGTTGCCCCTAGGGGCCACCGGCTATGAGGTGGTTGACCCCCAACGGGGGGCGCGGGGGCCGTGCAACCGGGAGGTGGCGGCGGCAATTTCCCCTACGGCCCACACGTTCTACCGACCCTTGCCCTACCAGATCAAGCCAATGCAGTTGCTCCGGTTTGCGATCCAGGGGCATCGCCAGGAACTGGTGGTGGTGGCAGGGGCCAGCAGCGCCGCCACGTTGTTGGGCATGGTTACCCCACAGGCCACGGGCCTGCTCATCGACCAGGCAATTCCCAATGCCGATCAAACCCTGCTGCTGCAAATTGCCCTAGCTCTGCTGGCCACCACCTTTGGGGCCACCCTATTTCAGCTTACCCAGGGCATCGCCCTGATGCGGATTGAATCCTTTGCCGACAGCAGCACCCAGGCTGCCGTGTGGGATCGGCTGCTAAAGCTCAAGACCTCCTTCTTTCGTCGCTACTCCATTGGCGACTTGAGCGCCCGAGTTTCTTCGATTAGCCAGATTCGCCAGCGGTTGGGTAATACCCTGCTCAAGAGTCTGTTTTCCAGCCTGTTCTCCCTGCTGAACCTGGGCCTACTGTTTTACTACAGCGTGCCCCTGGCCTTGATTGCGGCTGGGGTGGCATTGCTGAATATGACCGTCACAGTAGTCTCTGGGGTCCTGACCCTGAAGAAAATTCGCCCCCTCCATGATCAGCAGGGCAAGCTATTTGGCATGATGGTGCAGATCATCAACGGTGTGGCCAAGTTTAGGGTAGCTGGGGCCGAAACCCGCGCCTTTGCCTACTGGGGTCGCCAGTACAGTCAAGAACTGCGACTCACCCTGGCTTCAGAGGGCATCGAAGACAACTTGACGGTCATCAACAACCTGCTGGCGGCCCTTACCCCGGCGGTGCTGTTTGCCTTTGCCACCGGCATGATTCAGCAGTCCCAGGCGGGGGAGGGGGGCTTTTCGACCGGCACCTTTCTCGCCTTTAATGCGGCTTTTGGTACCTTCATTGGCGGGGCCACCAGCCTCAGCAGCACCGTGATCGACGTGTTAGATGTGTTGCCCATCTGGCAGCGAGCCGAACCCATTCTTACCGCCGAGCCCGAGGTTGACCCCCAGAGGGCTGACCCCGGCAGAATCTCTGGCCAGGTAACGGTGAGTAACGTTGGCTTTCGCTACCGCTGCGATGGGGATTTGATTTTAGACGGCGTCTCTCTCACCGTCGAACCAGGGGAATTTGTGGCCCTGGTTGGCCCTTCCGGTAGCGGTAAGTCGACGCTGTTTCGGCTATTGCTGGGGTTTGATACACCGGAGGTTGGCGCCGTGTACTTTGATGGGCAAGACATGGCGGGGCTTGACCTGAATGCCCTGAGGCGACAGTTGGGGGTGGTGTTGCAAACCAGCCGCCTGATGTCGGCTTCAATTTTTGAAAACATTGCCAGCAGCGCCCGCATCACCATGGAGGAGGCCTGGGAGGCGGCAGCGATGGCGGGGCTGGCCGACGACATTCTGGCAATGCCGATGGGCATGCACACGGTGGTGAGTGAGGGGGGCACAAACCTCTCGGGTGGGCAGCGGCAACGATTGTTGATTGCCCGCGCCCTGGCCCTGCGCCCCCGCATCTTGTTGTTTGATGAGGCCACCAGCGCCCTGGATAACCGCACCCAGGCGATCGTCAGCGAAAGCCTGGAGCGGCTGCGGGTAACGCGCATTGTGGTGGCTCACCGGCTCAGCACCATTCGCCATGCCGATCGGATCTACGTGCTGGAGAAAGGTCGCCTGATTCAACAGGGCAACTTTGATCAATTGACCGCTACCCCAGGGCTGTTTAGTCAGTTGGTTAAGCGCCAGCAGGTATAGACCAGGAAAAGAACAACCCCGGGACCCACTCCGTGGATATCCACGAATTTACGGATTAGGCTAAAGATGGGGGTGAGGGATCGGCAGTCAGGGGTTTGGTACTGATTCCCGGATTTAGTGCCGTTGGTGTTTTGAATACCCCAGCCTAGAATAGATCCAGTCTAGTGGACAGAACCATGGCAGTTGCTATCACCGCAGCGGTGACCACTCTGGCGGAGGCAGAGCAGCGTTTTCAGCTGCACCGCACCGAGGCAGAGGAGTTTTTCCAAGAATGGTGTACTGACTTACCCCAACTGACCGATGGGGAGCAAACCGGATTAAGAGAGCTACGGCGCCGCTATCTGTATCAGCGATCGCAGGGACACCTGCTAGAAAACACCGTCACTCTCCTATTTGCATCGCCCCTCCTCACCCTAGCCGGGTTTTATGACCCCCCCTTCAGATTAAAAACAGAGGAGTCGGTACAGATCACCCTGGAGGATGCCGAAGAAGTTTTACAGGGCCGGTTGGATGTGTTGGTACTCAGGGATCGATTTTGGGTAGTGGTGCTGGAGTCAAAGAAAACCGCCCTCTCAGTATGGGCAGCCCTGCCTCAAACCCTGGCTTACCTGATGGCCAATCCCCACCCGGAGGAACCGGGTTTCGCCATGATGACCAACGGGGATGACTCCGTGTTTGTCAAACTGACTCCATCACCGCCAGGGGCCTACAATGTCTCCCGGGGGTTTGCCGCCCTAGCCTCCGATCAGGAACTCTATGGGGTTTTGCGGATTTTAAAGCGAATTAGCCAGGTGGTGGGCATGCCCTAGCACTGCTTTTGGTTGGCGAGTGGCTAAATCCAGATATCCTGGGTAAGTCAACCACGGTAGATCGCCAATGAGCCACTATTACCAAAAGCTGATGGCGGGCCTGGGCCGTAGTGAAGCCCTGCGGGCGGTACAGTTGGAGATGATCGGCAGTGGTGGTGGACAGGCCCGGCCCTACTATTGGGCCGCCTTCGTGCTGGTGGGCAATTGGCAGGCCCTGGGGGAGTAGGGGGATGGCTATCCCTCGACGACTTCAATCGTGGTTGAAAATGCCGCCAATACGTCCGTATCCCGCTGCCAACTACTAGCGGCGGTGCTCACTGCGCCAATGGTGGCGGTGTTACCACGGGATAGCTGATCCACATCCGCCAGTAAATCATTGAGAACCGCCAAGGACTCATCCCCCTCCATCGGTAAGAAGCTGCGGCTATTGCTGTGAATCCCTCGGCTTCTGGCAATGGACTGTAACCCTTTCAGGGCATTCCGGAGCGGTGCGGTACTCACCAAGGTAATGATTTCAATAAACCCTGAGCCCTCCACCTCAAACCTAATGTCATCCTCTGGCCGAGGGATCACCAATTCACTGTTGCGATCAATCCGGGCAGCCTCCTCCGGCCCATCCCACATCCCCGGATACAACACAATTAAATTTCCCTGGCTGTCAATGGCCACACAGCTCAGGTATAGCTCTCGATCGCGTTCTCGGTTCTCCAAGCGAATCTGAATGGCTTCCTTCGCTTTAAAGGTTTGTAAATCCACGGAGGTTTGGCTGAGCCGCCCGGAGGTTGAGCCGGGGGTAATGGGAATTCTCACCTCCGGGCGGGCGGGGGAGAAGATTTCTCCGGCTACGGCCAGCCGTGAGTTACTAGCGGCCAGTCCCCGCAGGATTTGATTAGCCAAAAACAACTTCAACTTAGGCTGCAAGCGGTTTACGGCGGCATTAACGGTCTCGTTGGCAGGGCCAAAGGTGCCAGCGATGGGAACAGCCTGGGCCGTAAATAACCCCAGGCTATCCAGGGGTGGTAAGGTTGAGACCCCGGGGAGATTGGCTAGACTGGCCTGGTTTTCCGCCGTAAATCGGCCAAACAGGCAATCGGCAGCCGCTGTACTACTAAGCAGACTGACCTCTAAGCGACTCACCCCAGCCTCCGATAGTAGGGCGGTGGCGAGGGCCGCCCGGGCGGCATCGGCTTCACTGCCCAGGGCGGTATCCACCTGCACCTTGAGGGTGGGATTAGCCGCCACCCCCAGCACCTGTTCCCGTAATAGGGTTCCCGACCTGACCGCATCCAGGCTACCGGCGATCAGCTTGCCGTAGCCATAGAGGCCGTTACGGGAGGTTTTTTGCAACAGCATGGGCTTCTCCGCTGCCGCCATTAGCATCTGTCCATCGGGCTTAACCAACCTATAGATAGTCTGACCAGCGGCTAGATTTTGGGTTGAGGTGCCCCCCAGCCAAAACTCCACCTGGTCGCCAGTGATGTGGGTTACAACCGCCTCTGCAAAGGCGGGGGCGGGGGCGGCGAAATAGAGGGGCGCCGCCTGATACTCTGCCTTTGCATACTCAAAGGTGGGAACTTGAGTCCGGCTACTGGCGCGGGCGGTGATCTCGGTGCTGCGTTTCAGGTTAGTGGCTGTATTAACCGCCTCCTCATCTCGGGTAAGTTGCCAGAGGTAGCGGGTCAGCAGGTAGGTGAAGGCTCCGGCATTGAAGCCCTCAAAGGCAGCATCCAACGCCTCCTGATTGCGGCTGGCGGAGCCCAGAGCTACGCCCTTGGCGATGCCCTGCCGGCGTCGTTGCTGAAATTTGTCCTCAGACCAACCGAGGTTGGCCAGCAGTGTCTTCTGGAGTTCAAACTCAGCGTCGCTGGCTACCAATTGGGCATTACTGCGATTCAGACGGGAGGAGTCTGCCCGCACCGTGGCATTTCCCCGGGTGCTGGCGCCGGCATAACAGCTATCTAGCACCACCGTTAGATGGTCTGTTTTGATCGACTCCATCAGCAGGAAGAGGGTGCGCCCGGTAATGTCAGGCACAACCACCTGGTTTTCCTGTTCGCCGATCTCCGCCCCATCGTAGGGCACCAGGGTGCCGTTATAGCTATACTCTGGCTGGGGTGCCAGGGGGTTTGGATCAATCACTCGTGAACCATGACCGGAATAATGGAAGACCACCACATCCCCGGGCTCTGCCTGATCAATCAGATGGCGTTGAAAGGCTTGCAAAATGTTGTCTCGGGTTGGCTTGAGATCGCCATCGTCGGTCAACACCATGATGTTGTTGGGGTCAAAGCCAAACCGGTGGATTAACAGTTCCCGTTGTAGATAGACATCGTTAATGCAACCATTCAACCGGCGGACTGGGGAGGGGTAATCGTTGATGCCGACTAATAGGGCCAGCTTGCCGGATGTCGGCTGGGCCAGCACCCGGGCGTAGCGATCGCCCTGCCTCCTCAGATCAAGCTGACTCAGCCCCAGGCAGGCCAGGGTGGAACCCGCTAGTTGCAAGAAATGACGACGCTTAAAGGAAACCATAATTTACATCTCCAGTATGTCACGGTTAAGGATGCTAGGAACCTTTACCCTCTACTATGGCCCTATTTCCGGTCGGGGTTAACCTATTCCCTGACTAAGGGAGGAGATTTAACTATTGCCAGGTGGGCGATCGGTCGGGGGAAGGGCACCACCCTGGGAGAGGCGTTGGGGAGAGGGCGCTGCGTGTTTTGTCAGTCAATCAGCCTTACCACCCTACTGCAAACCGTCCAACATGGTCAGAACAGCGATGATCCCCAGCAGGGCCAAGCAAGTACGCCAGAAGAGTCCCAACATGATCTGGTAGATCATCAAGGCCTGGGCCCCTGCACCGAAGATGCCAGCAATCACAACCATAACGGTGCAGATGAACAGGGCACTAAACAGGAGTTTGATGGCTTGGCCCAGTATCTGCATGGGCGAGTTATCTAGAAGCCGTTGCCGTCGCATGATTTATCCCTCCCTGATGTTGGTTAATACTCAGTCAACTCTATTCAGATAATTCTTCCTGGGTAGGACGTGGCTGGCTGCCCTGATCTATTAAATTTCTAATACCCTCCACTCCAATAATTCCAGGCATGGCGCTATGGGTAATGGTAGTCGGTACAAAAATCATGGTCGACTTACCTTCCATGCACATTTCGTACAGCATGTTCATGGATCGCAATTGTAGAGCAATAGGATCATGGCAATACTTTTCTGAAGCCCTGACCATAGAATCAACAGACAATTCCTCCGATTGGGCTAGAAGAATTCTGGCTCTTTTCTCCCGCTCTGCAGCGGCTTCACGGGCGATCGCATCTTCCAATTCCTTGGAAACAACCACATCTTTGATTTCAACCGTTACGATTAAAACACCCCATTGAACCACCAACGCTGTTGGTAACCGTCCCTCAGCCAACTTTTAAGCCAAGAATAGAGGCTTGTGTTGAGAGGATGGTGAGTCATCCTTCTGGGGTTCAGATCGGGGAAGTAAGGATGGCGTGGGCGCAAACGTCCCTCCGCCCCGTGGAACGGGGCGGAAAGGGAGCTAAACCAACACAACATCAAGGCCAACGGCAAACCCCAGGGGTTTATTCTCGATCGTGGCAAACTGAATGCCCAGGAAGGCCAGGGCGCCCGTGAAGGAGTTGTAACTGAACTGAGACAGGGAAGAGGCCCCGAAACCCGCGGCACTAATCTCAATAAAGTCTCGATTGCTAGAGCTAAAGGAAAAGTCCTTGATCACGTCAACTCGGTCGGAAAGTGAGAGGAAGCGAAACCGATCATTCCCAGCGCCACCGGTGAGGATGTCGTTACCGCCGCCGCCCATCAGGAGATCGTTGCCAGTGCCACCGGTGAGGATGTCGTTACCCCCACCGCCCATCAGGGTGTCGTTACCATCCCCGCCATTGATGGTGTCGTTCCCGGCACCGCCATCCAGGAAGTTACCGGCGCTATTACCGGTAATGCTGTCCGCAAAGCCACTGCCGATCACGTTTTCAAACTGGCTCACCGTGAAGGACAGGGGTAGGGGGGTGCTACCGTTCACCGTCACGGCACCGGTGGCCAGGTTGGTGATGGTGCCGGTGGCCGGGAATCCGATGCCGCCGTGGCTAATGGTGTCGCCCCCGCCGCTACTGCCCACAATTTGCTCAATGCCGATCAGCGTATCCACTCCACTCCCCTTGGTCAGCATCCCAAAGGCCCCCAGGGTCACCGGTCCGCCCAGGGCGTTGTAGTTAGCCGTATCCACCCCGGCACCGCCATTCATGATGTCGTTGCCGTTGCTGCCGCCTAGAATGTCGTTCCCGGCACCACCATTGAGAGTGTTGTTGCCACTGTTGCCGATCAGGACATTGTTTTTGGCATTGCCCGTGGCATTAATGTTGGCACCGCCGGTGAGCAGGAGGTTTTCAATGCCAAACCCTCGATTGCCAAAGGTTCCTGGCGCCAGGGAATAGCTCACGGAGGCCAGCACCGTATCAAAACCGCCAAGGGCGTCGTCAAAGCTTTCTCGAACGATGTCGCCAACATTGTCTACGATGTAGGTGTCATTCCCATCCCCACCATCCATGATGTCGGCCCCGGCGCCGCCGTCAATGGTGTCAGCCCCGGCCCCAGGGATGCCCAGGACCCCCGACGATACGCTAAACGGAGTGATAACGTTATTTCCAGATGTTCCCAAAACAAATACCATGGGTGACTCCTACTGAGTAATGATGTCATAGGGTTATAGTCCTGACCTGAAGAACTTATTCAGTGGCACCCTGAATCGACCCCACATCGGAGGTATTACCTAAGCCGAGGTGCACTGATGGAGAAGGAGTTCAGAAGCCAGGGGTCAGGAAATTCAGAATAAGCGACTATCTACTATCCCTTTGAGACTCAAAATGACCCATTAGCCCCCACCTCCCGTAGCGGCCCGCAGGGCATATACTGGGAGAAGTTAGAGGTGTCGAGAATCTATATCTCCTGGCAAGTGTTCATGGTTGCCATTCCCCACTACATCAGTCCCGAAGATTACCTCGACATCGAACGAGACAGCCCTATCCGCCATGAGTATCAACGCGGCTTGGTCTATGCAATGGCCGGTGGCACAGACAACCATGACCGGATTGCCCTCAACCTGCTCACCCTCCTTAACCTCCATCTCGGTGACTCAGAATGCCGATTCCATTCCGGCAATGTTAAGGTCAATTATGACAATGAGTTTTATTACTATCCTGATGCCTTTGTCACCTGCGATCGCCGTGATCGTGACGACCGCTATATTAAGCGATACCCCAAACTGATTGTGGAAGTCCTTTCAACGAGTACGGAACATTTTGACTCAGGGAAGAAATTTGAAGATTATAAACAGCTCGCATCCCTGGAAGAATATGTTTTGATTTCCCAGACAACCCAGTGGGTAGAATGTCGCCGTCTCAACGCCCCAGACCTCTGGGAAACAGTCATTTACCGCCTAGGGGATCAGGTTAGGCTGAAAAGCATCGATCTCGACTTTGCGATCGCCGATCTCTATCGCGGCATTGACCCCTGACCTTGTCTCCCAAAGTAGGATAACAGCCCAAGGCAGGGAGGGAGTGGCCAGGGGTCAACTGACTACTGACTCCCCTCCCCCGCCTTGCGCCCTGCGCCCTGAACTCCTCCCGCTGTACGCCGCCCCAAATCCCCGCAGGCGCTTTAGAAACTGACCCTGGAGCTGGGCGATCGCATGGGGGTCGAGGATCAGGTTTTCCCTCAGGCTGTAGGGGGTGACGTGGAGGGTGGCCAGGGCGGTGATCGGTAAGTGGGGGTATTGGTAGGGCCAGGCGAGGGCGTAGGCGGCGGCCTGGAGTTCGGCGTCGGCGATCGCGTCGGCGAGGTAGCCGATGCAGCGGTGGAGGTGGAGTCTGAGTTGGGTGGCGAGGGTGGTGGGGTCGGTGCCGAGGCCGTCTTGGTGGCGGCGTTGGGTGAGGGCGATTAGCAGGGGGTCGGCGATGGGGCCGCCGAAGACGGCCCAGCTGATTTCG
>Ga0208465_1000240_pt1 | contig 16950 bp, 25 predicted proteins | sample LakMenEpi31Aug10_FD_150749 | JGI IMG/M metagenome (GOLD analysis project Ga0208465, IMG submission 150749) | Freshwater microbial communities from Lake Mendota, WI - 31AUG2010 deep hole epilimnion (SPAdes) | ecosystem: Environmental > Aquatic > Freshwater > Lake > Epilimnion/Euphotic zone ...
CCTCAGCAAGACCGGTCGCGTATGGTGTTGAATCAACATCCGTCCGATAAAGCCTAGTGATGACGATAAAGCGGTTATCATGAAACGATAAAAGCTCCGTCTCAATGCGGCCCATAGGGTACATTTCCCACCAACGGGCAAGTCTTTCTTCAACTGGTTCATAATCATCCAAGTTCCAACCCATTTAACTCCTGCTTTCCTAGTGCGTAGTTCAACTGGTCCCGAAAAGACCAGGTGGTTCCATCAGGCCAAGTTTGCAGCTCATTCGAGCATTCCTGGCAATAGGCCCGTTCAAAGTCAAGCCTACCTTTAGTCTCGGATTTGACAATCCATCTGGCTGTCCTCTGCGCGTTTGGATGCCATAAACCACTTCGAATCATGCCCCATCGCATCTTGCAGATGTCACACCATCTATCCCGGCTGTGGTTAGCTGTTATCGACATGCTGCTCGTCTGCCTCGGCGGTTGCGATAGCGTAACTAATGGCGAGGTAACAAATAGAGTCGAGGTAACTGTCGCGGTTTCGAGGTCCCTGCGTCTTGGCGATTCTGGCGAGTTTGCCCAGTACGTAGTCAATCGCCACTTTGTGTGCCGTTTCTGGAACGCCGTGCATAGAACTCCGCAATCGAGCAGTTCTGTCCATTGTGTCGAGGTAACTTCCATATATTTCACCTCGGGCTGCGATGACTCGGTGTGATTCATCGATTAGCTCTATTGCTTCTCTCAGAATCTCTGAGTTTCTTTCCTGCCTTAAATCCACGCCAAAACTCCCTTTCGCTCACGATGACATAGCAGCACCATAGGATGAATAGACCAATCATAGATACCCACCAATAAATCAATGTGGGGTCGATATTGAGCCAGGCGCTCATTTTACTAACTCGCTCAAGGCTAGGTTCTGTAAGTTGATGTAGGCCCGGCGAATCAGCTTCTCAGCTGCCTCTAAGTCCCTGTTCTCGTTGACAGCAATGATGGCACATTCCAGGTTGTTGTTAACCGCTTTTAGATATTCTTTGGGTGACTTAGGCTTCATGCTGTCACCATCCATCGGTGCTTATCCACCATCTTGCCGCAATGCCAGCATTCGATGGCAAACCAGCTGAAATGATAAACAACAGCTGACTGGTTGCATTCTGGACAGGTGATTGATTTGCCGTCTGCTCCGGCTCTTGTGTATCGATTGACGAGTTTCATGCTCGCTCCAATCTAGCAATCGCAGCAATCCTGGTTGTTAGGTTGGTAATATCATTTATCACATAGCTCTCATAACCAAGTTCCTTGCAAATATCGAATAGTTGTTCAAGGCCGCCGATATATTGTGAAAGGTCTTCCACCAACTCCGCATGGAAATGGCCCATGCCACGACCTTCGGATGATTTTTCTATCTGCTCTAGCGTTTTCATTTGAGGCTCTTTTCTCGGCTACTGGGTTTCACCGACAAGCCAAAGACTACGCCTCAGCAACCCAAAATCAAGGCTTTTTTGATAACGATTTCATAACAAAATCCGAGGCCGAATCCCAGGCGTCAATCAGGGTGTCCGTGTCTCGGTATAGGGGAACTATGTCCCAAATCACTTGTAGCGCTTACCCTCGAATACGAACGAGCCATCCGGGCTCATAGGAACCATGACAGGCGTGAATCGCTTGCCGTCTAGGTAACCCACCATGAAGCCTGGCTGCCAGTTGGCATATCCCTTGGTGTATCCCATGCCTGGCGAAGTCAAATCGACAAAGTTGCCGACCTCACAACCCCATAAAATACGGCTATAACGGCCCTGGAACGCCTCTGAGACGGCCGAAATGCCTAGTCGATGGGTATGCCCACAGACTACTGATTTTCCTAGCCTTATAGCCCCGTTTAAGGCCGTTTGGCCGGGCTTGTTTGAGAGTGGCACAGAGTCCCCGTGAATAGCCACCCAGCCTGGCGCAAAGGATAAACCCTTAGAGTGATATCGAATGCCGGCCTTGTCGTAACCCATAAACCTGTGGTACTGGAGTTCTGGCAGTTTAAGAAATGCTGGGAGCCTACGGCTTAAGGACTTATACACGCGAGCCCCGTGATTGGAGCCAAGCACATCAGTCACGCCAAGTTGCTCCAGGATTTCCAAGGTCCACTCGCGGTCATCATTGATGTCGCCTTCGACCTCTTGCCACGCGGCAGCGAATGAGCCGAGTTGAGGTAGGTCTATCTCATCACCAATCTGGATTACTTGGTGAGGTTTCCATTTGGCCAGAAAACGGGCCATTGCATTAACCATAGCCTCCGAGTGAAAAGGAACCTGGAGGTCTGGGACGAATGCGATTCGCTTAATCGTCTTCTTCTTCCTCATCATCGAATGGGTCGAATATGTCGTCATTTACTGGCCACCTCGGGATAATAGTTTCCTGAGCTACCCAACGTGCTTTGTCTGGGTCGTAGCCATGACGAATCAACGCAGCTTCAAACTCGACAAATGCAATAGCCCATTGGTCAATAGGCGTCAATGGCTGGCGTTTGTCTCGCTTAGCGCTTCTTTCTTTTGCGCGGCGTAGTGCGGCCTTTTGAGCCTTGGTTGCCTTTGCCATTGCTACCTCCTGACATAATGGTTGCATAGATGTCCGACTGTCTCTGGGACAACACGCCGATTTCAACCTCGAGGTGGTCCATCCTGAGAGTCAGTTGGCTGCCTATCTCCTGGACGAACTGGCGAACCATCCATCTCAATGCTGCTAGGAAGCCAGTCGCGATTGCGGTCAGACCAGCAAGAATGCCAATCCATTCCTCGACAGTCATTTGACGGGCTTGGCATATCCAAACACCCCAGCAAGGATGGCAAAGAGGACAGCGCGGTAGTCGAGTTCAAAGTTAGACCCGGCCCAGGCAGCAAGGAAGCCACCTAGAGCCATGAAGATTGGATGCTTGAGATAGTTAGTCATTCTTGCCTCCTAGGCATGGTACGTCAAACTTTGTCATGTCTTTGTCGCCGTGTTTGGTGAAGCTAATGTGTATGTGACGCTCATGAGAATCTCCAGCATACTTTCGCCAACGAAAGAAAAACCTTCTAGATGCAATGCGGCCTTGGTGGATGACATAGGAAATCCGTTTGTCAGTCTTTCCAGCCTTTCGTAGCTGATTAGCCAGCTCCCACGACCCGATGGGATGTCGTAAGTCAGCATCAATATCGAGGGCGCGAACCCAGCCTTGTGCATCTGGATTGTGGTCAGACTTACGAGCCCTATGTTTGGCATCGCCAATCCAGCCATCGGAGCTTCTATCACGCGAGGGAAATGCTGCATCTATTTGCTCTCGAAGTATCCAGGCGGCTTTGCTTAGTTTAGGAGAGGAGTAGCTTCGCATCGTCCTCGGTGATTCCTAACTTTGCTAGGAGTTCAGCCTTCTTGGCAGCCTTTTCAGCTTCGGCCTTAACTCTCTCAGCCTCAGCCTTTTCGAATGCGATGCGGTCTGCCTCACGCTGAGCAAGTTCATCCTCAGTCAGTTCGATTTCTTCGACCGCCCCAGTTGAGCAATCTACGACTAGTTTCGTGGTCATGTTTCTCCTTATGCTTTGAGGATTCCGTAAAGGGTTGCGGTTGAGTATTGTGCAAGGTTGTTCCCGTTGTAATCTTCAAGCTTGATTGATGTGATTGCTGCGGTATTAGAACGCAATCCAGCAAGTAACGAAGCATATCCAGCTGTGGCATTGTTCTCAGCAACAGCATCTATCGAATAGGACTTGTTGGTGCTTCCGGCGTAGTTAGGCACATAAATGCTGCCATTGCCGAAAGTGCTGGCTGTTGCTGTCGAGTTGTTATGGTAGCCGCCATAGGTATCGGAAGTTCCGGACGAAGACGCTGACGAGCCATCACCAAATATACCTTTAGTCGTGTATGAAGTGGTGGAGCCGTTAAAACTCCATTTACAAGACCATGAGCCTGTAATATTTCCAGCCGAGCGACTTGAATAAAGAATGACCAAATCAGTATAAGTTCCCGGAATGCTTGTGAACTCAATCGAAGCTGCGCCCCCTGCACCTACTGTGCTGCTAGCAATCTTTTTGTATGTAATAGCCATTATGCCGCCTTGATTCCGTAAAGGGTGAAGGTGGAGCCGATTGCGAAGTTGACAGCAGCGTTGTTTTGAAACTTGATTGTTGTGATTGCGGAAGTGCTACGCCATAGATTTACTGTTGCCGTGACGCGACTAGTCGAATCATTGTTTCTTGCGATGACTGTCTTGTTGGTTGTGGTGTTTGAATAGTTTTGAAAATGGACAAGGATTGTCGTAGGAGTCGTGCTAGCATCTCCTAAAAACATAGATGTTGTCGAGGAAACTCTGTCGGAAGAAGCAGCCGAACCATTACCCACGAGCCGAGTCCATGAATAGTTTGTCGCGGTGTCGGAGTTAATAATCCCTTGAACTGCTCCGCTTGATGATGCTAAAGTCGAGTTGATAACAACAATGATGTCTGTGTAGCTTCCGCTGATACCAGAGAACTCGACTGTGGCAACCGCGCTTCCAAGCGTAGTGCTGGCAATAGAATCATAAGTTGCTGGCATGATTATCCTTTGATTCCGTAGAGGGCGAAATGGGAATACTGCGTGATGTCTCTGTCGGTGTAAAGGAACTTTAAGGAAGTAATAGCAGAAGTTGAGGTCAAAAGATTGCTGCCAAGTTGAATCAATCCGCCGCCGTTTCGGTCATAACCAATGAGACTTCGTAACACGCGATTCTTGTTTGTGTCTTTGTAATCCAAGAAATCTATTATTCCTGCGTACATTGTGGTAGTCGCTGTGCCGTCTTGCACAGCTAAAATGCTTTGAGTTGATGCTCCGGCAAAGACACTTGCTCCGCTTCCATAAAGATAATGCCAATAGGTCGTTGATGAGCCGTTGATGTTGATGTTGAGGTTTCTGGCATCGGTTTCAGAGTTAAAAATACAACGCACCTGAAGATGTTGGTAAGTGGACGGAATAGAAGTAAACTCCACATTTGCTGCGCCACCAGCGCCAACTGAAACTGTTGCTATGGATTCAAAGTCGCCAGTAGGCGTAACATCACCAATAGCTCCAGCCAGTATTGCGCCAATCATTAGGCAACTGCTCCAACTACTGTCCACGCATTAGCAGCCGTCTTGATTGCTGTCGCGGCTTTGTATTGAGTGACCGATGGTTGTGCGCTGGTCGCACCTGCACTGGTTACAGTCGTTGTGCCAGATGTGACTGCCTTTACTGTGCAAGCTCCTGCGCCTGTGTTCAAAACTGTGATGGCGGTTCCGGTGGGAAAGTTATATGTGGCATCGGTAGGAATCAAAACATCCTTTGCCGATGCGCTGGTCGTAATCACCAAAACCTGATATTGGTCAGTAGAGGCCAGCGTGTAAGAAGTGCTGGATGTTGAGTTAAGGGTGAATGTGACAAGGCCATTAAACATCCCTGCCGAAAGCACATCACCTGTCGATGCTGGAAAGCCTGTGGCCATTATGTCTCCTAGTAGGTCATTACTGACTGACCGATTATACCAAATCGAGCGTTGCCTATGATGAATCCATCGATAAGCGGCTCACCTGTGGTGAATGTGGTCTGCCATGTGGTTGGTGTGATTTGGTGGGTGACACCAAAGATTTGAAGGGTTTTGGTAAGGGTCGAGCCGCCGGGTTGCTCGTTGCTTATCTCAACCGGGTCGAAGAAGTCCAACCCTAGAGCTGCGGTGATTCCGACTGTGTAGTTGGGGGTGGTTAAATCAAGGGTCATGGCATCAATGCGAATGTCGGTGGACTTGCGGCTGACGACATAGGCCTTAGCCGTATCAAGGACTGCCGAATCGGTTTCGTGTAGTAAGTCCTCTTTTGTGATGGTGTGCGGGAAGTAAGTGTCAATGGAGGTCTGGTCAAAATGGGTCTGCATTGTGCCATTGACACGCTTGAAGTTAGCGGTGTTAAACACCAGGCGGTCATCAAAGGAAAACTTGAGATTTGAGTAGGGGATACCGGTTGTCTGGTCGAAAACTGTTGGCGTTCCACCAATGGTGCTTATTGCGTCATTGCGCTCACGAAATACGACATCGCCAGAGTGGCTCATATAAAGAGCCCCATACTCGGTGAACTCAACATCTTGCAAGGCTTGAAGGACTGACCTGACTGTTCCCGGGTCGGCCTGAACTGTGGTCTGGCCTGTGTCGAGGCTTCGCTGGCTGTTGGGGAATCCGATGGTGTTAAGGATGTCGCCGATTCGGTTTCCGGTTGTTTCGCCAGACGTAGCGCCTGTGACAGTCGTGACTGCCGACTTATTGAACAAGGCGAATGCATCTGAGCAGGTAATGGTGATATAACCCAGTTCCTCACCCTTTGGGTAGGTGTAGTCATAAGAGAGCGTATAGCCGGCATAGAGAGGATAAACAGTCCCCAGGTGGGTTGCGGTGATTACAACCTTCCTGAGAGGCTGTAGAAGGCCATAAAACTCGCTCGATATGTTCTGGGGGTTCCACGCGCCCGTTAAGTCGAGGACTCTCAGTCTGGCTGTTCCAGCCTGGAATCTGTCCTGAGTTAAATCGCGGCCGCGCCTAATCTCAATGGCTTGAGTCTCATTAGATAAATCAACAACAGTCGAAACCGAGTCAGCCAAAACGGCATAACCAAGCTGGCTAATGCCAATCTGAAACGCAGCGCCGAAGCTGGGGCCGGATGAAAAGTCGAAGCTGACTTTGACTGTGATGGGGTAACTCATGCAATGGCATTTCGTCCAGTTGTTCTATACCAGTTGGTAGCACCGCCACCGCTTGAAGCGGAAACAACTGCATCGACCACCCGGCGCTCAAAATCATCAACATAAACTGAGCCTTCGACTTTGATGTTGACAGCCATGCCTGTCGGGTTTTGGTTTGCTAGTTGTGGCGTGATAAAAGCTGCTCCACCAAATACAGATGTTTCTGGCATGTTAGGGGTAACTGAAAGCCCAGAAATACCGCCTGGCAGCGTAGCTGCTCCCGGTATAGCTGCAACTGGCGCACCAATACTGGCTAGGCCTTTACGCATGGCCTCAATCGCCTCTAACCACGCATCAAATGGATTGGCTGGCTTAAAGTCATAAGAAGCAGCCTTTAGGGATGCGAGTTCTGTTTGTGACTTGGCTAACTTGTCTGCAAGAGTGGTAGCTCTTTCTGCATTCTCATTGACGATTGCCTTCATTAACTGGAGGCGTAATCGTTCATTTTCGGTAAGGTCGCCTTTTAGAGCGGCTTCAATCTGAATCTTCTCCAGGTCAAGCATGGACTTGGCTTTGTCAAGTTTGCTAGCCTCTGTTGATGCTTTGTTTTGCTTCTTTTTTTCGGCTGTGATTTTCTTTTCGGTTTCAAGTTTTTTGCCTAGCCGTTGAACAGGATTGAAGGGAACTTCTTCCTGATTTGCCGCAGCTGCGCGAGCCTGTAGCAAATCCAAAACAGCCTTTGCACCCGGCACAAGATTGGAAGTCCATCGCAAAAGTTTGCTTGGCTTGAGAGCTTCGCCAGCTTTTACTTTGCCACCTGTAAGTCCTTCGATATCTTTTGTGACTTGCGCAAGACCTACAGCAATGTTGCCAACATAGGTGGCAAATCTTTCCATTTCATCGACTAATGGAGTTATTCCACCGCGACCCTCACCAAGCATTTCAAGAGCCTGGACAAGTTTGCCGCCAAGAATCTCTTGAGCTTCATCTGCCGCAATAGATAATCTGGCCATCTTTCCTGCGTAAGTATCCGCAGCAGCAGCAGCTTGACCTGTGAAACGCTTTGATAAATCGCCAAGAATGTCATCGAATGATTTGGTTGCTAGGTCAGCCTTTGTAATACCTATGTTGAGTCGGCCAAGGCTGGTCTTATTGCCAAGATAGGCCCTGCTTAAAGCCTGTGTAACCTGTTGGACGCTCTTGCCTGTGGCGGCACTAATGTCTAAAGCAACACCTAGAATCTCTTGCGACTTGCTGAGACTGCGTGTCGCGTTTGCTAGTTGTTGGAAAGCTGGACGAAGCTCGCTGTCTGCAACTCCGGTCGCTCTTTGTAGTTTGTCTATGTATTCTTCGATAGGTTTGACATCATAGGCCAATCCAAGAGACTTGAGGTTTAGACCAAGTGAGCGAACCGCTTTATCTTCTTCAGCAAAAGCCTTAATAGATTGTTTTGCAAACTGACTTATTTTACTGGCGCTAAAAGTAGCAGCCATTGTAAAACCAAGACCCTTGACAGCTTTATTGAATGCCGCTGTGCGTTTTTCAGCTTGCGTTAAACCTTTGCTATTAAAGGTTGAGAGGATATTGATTAAAATGCTCATGCGGCTATACCTACACTCCTAGAGGTTACTGCGTTGGCTCTCGTTTCGGCTTTTCTGATAGCTGCCATAACTTTATCTATAGTGCGGCCTTGTTGGGCTTCATAAGCTGCAATAAGGATGCGACCCCTGCGATTCTTCTTTTCGGCTCCGATGCGCCTAGTGGGTCCGATTTCTCGGTCAATGCTTTCAATGAAATGTCTGCCGGCGTTTGGATTGTTTGAATGGCTTTGTTTGCGGTTTTGAAATGTCTTATCTACGCCGCTTCCAACCCAAAGTTGACCGCCAGCTCCCATATTTCCAGCTGTCTCGGCAATGGCTCCGGCATGGCTTCGATTCAATAACGAATACATTACTTTGTAACCTGAGCGATTGACTGAGCTTGCTTTAGTGCTGTACTGGATACCACGTCTGACCACAGCGCTATTCCATTTAGGAAAGTTTTGAGCTCCGAAATATTTGTTAGGTTCCGACCATTGGCTAAGGCCGGGTATGGTAGCTGGAACCCTGGACTTTCCATCCGTCACTACCTCTTGCAAAGCAGAACGAATTTCGCGATTCATTTCTTTGTAAAGGTCAGGATTGACTCTGCGCAGGGCTCTAACTGTGTCGAGGTAACCTTTTAGAACGACTGGCATTTTCTAACCTTTTCGCCTTTTCTCTCATGTAGGCGAGGGTTGCGCGGAAAATCCGTTCATCCATCGCCAGCCACTCACTTGCTGGGATTCCTGTCTCAACCTGTAACTGCGCTATCAGGTAAGTCAGCGAATCCTTGTCTATTTTGGGTCTGTGTCCTCGACCACTTCCACGCTGTCAAGGGTTGCTACGAAGTCGATGCCAAATGGCTTGACTGTAGTTCCTGAGCGTCTCAGACATTCCCACGCCAGCCAGTAGAGGTCACTTTGCTGCTCTCTATCACGAAAAGCCTTGTGAAACCCTATTTTGTGATGTTGCTCGAAAGCGAACTCTACCGCTGGGGTGATTCTGTGTTCAGTTGTAGTTCCGTCTGTCTGGATAATCTTGAGGCTCGCCATTGTATCTCCTTAGAATGTTCCGGTATCTGCAACAGTTACAACGCTGTTCAGGGTGAATGTTACATCCTGTGAGCTGATGTCGGCAGGGGTTCCGTTGATTGGGGTGAGATTGTTGACCAAAATGTCAAAACTGTACAACTTGTTGCTGTCTGATACAACTGCGCTGGAATCCTGAATCATCTTGACTGCGACAGTTGAACCGGCATTGGTCAACAAGGTGTCAAGGATGTCGCTGGAAGCTACGTCATTCATGAATGAAAGCGTAAGTGTACCTGATTGGAGCCCCTTAACGAATCGATGGCTCAAATCGTTCATTGCAGTGACTTCGATTTCATCGAATACGTAGTTCAAAGTTGCGGCGGTGACCATATCGCTCACATCGACTGTCGCGATTTTGACACCGACCTTGTTATTCAGCACTATGGCCATTGTCTTCTTCTTTCTTTTTAGGTTGTGATTTCGCCTTCGGTGTCTCTACCGGGGCCGGTATCTGGCCAATCTTGACCAGAAAAGCTGTGCGCTCATCCATGATTAACTCCAACTCGATAGGATTGAGACTTTGACATCACAAGCGAGCATGTCGCCTGATGCCAGGTTTAGGACTGCCGGCGTTGATACTTCGCCGATGTTATATTTCAAAGTTGATGCAGCGAGTTTGGTCCAAAGCTCCAGGATGTAATCTTCCATTCCATTGAGGTTGCCTTGGTTGTCAAACAATGGCTTAATCAAAGTAATCTTGAAGTTCACTAAAGGTGCGACACTTGTGTAGCCAAGATTGTTTGGTGTGATGTAAGGGTCATCAGGACTTACGACACATGAGTTGGCTATCGGTGTGGCCGGAGGGAATGAAAAGACAGACCACACCGATGCGCTTGCTAGTGCGGTTGCTAGCGTTCCCCGTAGAGTGGTTATCGCGCTCATCCTACGAGCCCGCCTGGGTCAAGATAATCAGCAATGAGGCCACGAATTCTGCCGGTCAAACTATTCCCCATGCGATATGGCGAAGGCTGGTAGTCGGGACTTATTCCTCCGGTGCTACTCATTTGTCTTGCTTGCCAGATGTCTGTAGCAATCATTAACGCGGCTTCGCGAATAGCTGGCACAGTCGAATAATCAAGTTGTCCAGCAATGATGATGGAGCCAAATGGCAATACATCGTGTTTCGGATTGGTAGTTATTTGAGCATTGACGAATGAAAGTGAGTAATCTGTGAACGCTGTGATTGTGTGTGAGCCGTTATAGTGAGCAGCGACATTCTCAACAGTAACGACTTGACCTACATAAAAACGACCAGCGATAAGTCGGTCGAAATAAAGAGTGCCAGTTGTACCTACACCCTGACGAGCAATAACATTTGTTTTGTTAAACAATAGTTTGGCCTTGATAATATCTTCGGCCGCTTGACATACTTCTTCAACGACTGCATCGGTGTAGAGATTTCCAATGCCGAGATTACTTCTTAGTTCCGTTTTTGTGACATAAGTTGCTGGCATCTCTACTCCTTCCTAGTCTTTGGGTGACAGTCAGGCCGAGCCTCGAACCTGACTGTCACAGTCAAAGGATTGGTTATGCAACCATCCACTTGTACGCGCCAGCTGCAACCTTGGTTGCAATCGCGCCGTAGCCGTAAAGTGCTACTGAGATTTGTCCGGAAGCAATCACATTGGACTCTAGGCGGAAAGTGCCTGACTCATACCATGTGTATGACTCTGGATTGAGAACAACGATTGTGCCGTCTCCGGTTCCCGAAAGTGAACGGGATACATAGAGGTTGAGGCCATGAAGGTTTCCACGTACACCTGTTGGGGTGAGGTTTGCGGAAGCATTCTGTGGGTTGATGGTCTGGACATAGACTGGACGATTTGAACCATCGACCAAGCCCATGATTGCGCCCCATTGCTCAGGGCTAACAACAACATTGGTTGCGAATCCGAGTGTGTTGGTATAAACCGACACAGCCGCATCGCTGATGAAGTCAAGGAGGTTTGCAGCCGACATTGTGCGGTTGCCACCATCAGTTGCAGCTGCACCAATAACAGTTGAAACTCTGTCATTGGTTGCCTTTGCATAAGCAAACTGCATCTGTCGTGAAAGTTCTGCAAAGAACGCAGGTGAGCTTCTATCGAGAAGTTCAACGCTGAAGGTCTGTTGGCCAGCAAACTTTTGAACATTTACTGTCACAAACGCAACATTCTGGTCTTGCTCAGATGGAGCTGAACCTTCTGTTGTTACTGCAACAGTTGGAACTTGCGTAATCTTTGGAATCTCAAAAGACATTCCTGCATCTGGCAAAGTACCGCGTGAGACTGCATCAATGAATGGGCGGTCTGCATTGGAAAGAGGATTGATAACTTCGCTGAGTTGGCGTGTTGGAATCAAGCCAGCGTTGTCGGTTGTGTCTGCTGCTGCTGCAAGCCATTGACGCGCTCTATCGTCACCCATTGAAGCGCGAACTGTGTTTTCCAGATATGCGCCAGGAGTAACTTCGATGCGTGGTTTGGTGTATGCAACGGCGGCTGTGATTGTAGGACGAGAGGCCTCTACTGCTGGAGTGACTTCAGCCTCAGGTGCTACGACTTCTGGGGTGTTCTCCACAGGAGCCTCGCTTTCGTTGTTTGGTTGTTCTTCAGCTTCTTCGGGTGAGGAAGCTGCGACCTCTAGCACTTCTGCCGACTTGAATGCCGGATTTGATACCAGAGAAACTTCTTCGAGCCTTGCGCTCAAAACTTCAAGGACTGAACCAACTTGGCGTGAGTCCAAAACTTCCACACCAACAGACAGCCCGGACCTGAGTTCTTCACTTGCCTCGACCAAAGCGTCTGAACCTCTGGTCGTATTACTTACACGAAATGTCGCGTAAAGTGCGCCCTCATCTGCGGTTATCGCTTGAGCGCGACCCAAAGGTTTCTTAGAATCATGCTCTAATAAAAACTTGACTTTCTTAGCGTCACCCCATTGGACTGAGCCAGCGCGAAACTTAACTTTGCCGACATTGGTGTAACCAACCTCGCTATCAAATGGCAAGATTTTGCCAGAGATGAGGCGGCGGCCTTCGTCTGCTTGGATGTCGGATGCCTGAATCGTTATCTTCATGAGTTTGTTCCATTCGGTGATAAGTCTTCAAGCTCTTGTGCTTGTTCGACTGTAATGAGGCCCAATGAAATCATTTTCTCGATTGCAGCCAAACGCTCCATTGTGTCTGCTCGTAGGAACGTCTCATCTACTGCAAATCGAACATAGTTTTGAGAGTTGGTGATGTCATCCATGCTGAGGCGCGTCTCAATCGCGGTGATGTAAGGCTGCAAAGCAAGCGAGATAAGTTGCTTGCGCTCATCTTGAACATTGGCGTAAGTCATGGAGTTGTTTTCGTCTGCCGACAAGTAATACGCCGGGATATTGCAAAGACGCGCAATCTGCGTAGTGATTGACTGAATCAAATCCGCATAACCCATATCTTTTGGTGAAAATGCTTGTGGCTGATATTCAAGTGTGCTAGTGAGATAAGCGGTTGCGCCGCGTTGTCTTGCAGACTTCCATGAAGCCAGAAGTTGTGAGACTTCTTGCTCAGATAAATCTGCGCCAGTATTTTTCAAAACTCCTGATGGGATTGGCGCGACCGCTGCTCGGTGTGCAGCATTTTGGATTTCATACGCTTGCTTGATAACAGTTGCACCAGTATTCAAAATACCTTCAGACAAATGTTGGAAAGTAATAAGCGAGCCAAGTCCTTGCATTGGGACTGGCTTGCCATCGATGTAATACTGAGTAATGAACTGTGAGTCAGGTGAGACTTGCTCAGTTACGCGAGTTGGTGCAATCCAGTTGAATCGAGCTGGTCTGCCATCATCTGCATAAAGTTCAGTCACCTGCCAATATGCAACGCCGTAAAAGAGAAGCGAATCAAGAGTGTAAGCAAGAGTTACAGAGCGTGGTTGATGAACAGATGGTTGCTCTAACCATTTTGGTGAGCCAAGTTCTTCATGTGTTGATTTGCGATAAAGTTCTAATGGAATGCTGGCGATAGTGCCGCAAATCAGATTTCTGCACCTGACGATTCCGGGAACGGACATCGCCACGTCACGACTAACTTTTGTGATGAGCTGAGTGTTGAAATAGCCAAAGTCATCACCCATGACAACAGGGGCATATTGGGCCTTTACCTCTGTTGTGGTTTTGTTAGTGAGGAACCTGTCCCAAAATGCCATATATCATATTATAGCACACAAATCGGACATATCAGGCAAATATGGCAGGTTTCGATTGTGGCTTGAGAAGCTGATGGACGCACATGGCCAAGGCGATAGCCGCATCCACGCTGCCGGCGCTCCGGCGCCTGATTATTCTCCAGCCAGCGTCATTGACCTTGGCTCCGCAGTTATTCATGGACGCAACCAGCTCAGGCTGGCCACTATGAACAATCCTCTGGTTCACAATAGCCTCGAGCAAGTCTGAACACGCGGTGTAGAAGATTTGGCCCGACATGTCCACAATCTTGCATCCGCTTTGGGATAACCGGGTCGCAATCGATTGGGTTGCATACTTGTCATAACAGAGCATCACCGGCCGATAGCGGTCCCACCAAGTCTTGATGTCAGCTGCAACCTTAAGTTCATCAATGGCCACTTCCGATTCCCATTGCTGCATGATGCCAACACCGATTTTGCCATCTGGCATAACCTGAGCAGCTACGAGCGAGGCTTTTTTCTTGGTGACAGCCGTGTCGATAGCAAAAACAGTCATAGCGCCCGGATTAAGCTGTAAGTCTTGAACTGTCAAATCCTCAAAGGCTCTAAATGGCCAAGGACTGCTAATAGCCGAAATCCATTGAGACAAATGCTCGGTTCTTGCGTCATCCGGCTTTGCCGTTTTGATGTATTCCTGGACAGTCTCTAATCTAAAGTTCTCATAACCGATTGATGGGTTGGCTTGCAATATAGCATCAACATCGGTCAAACGACAGAAATCTGGGGCCGAATACTCCCAATAACCAAGCGACTTGGGTGGGTAGGTGTTTCCGGCTTCACGAAGCGTATTAAGCACCTCTGAGAATGCGTCTCCGGCGTTGCTGCACGTGAGTAATACGCCATTGGTGGCTGTGGTTGTTGGCCTAATAGCGGCCCAGGCTTCCGAGCTAATCTCTCGAAGCTCATCCACGAAAACAAGGTGAGCAGTCTTACCACGAACGCCATCTCGCGTGGCAGCTGCTATCTCATACATGGACCCATCAAGCAAAGTGACTGACTCTTGGCCGTTGGCGTATCGAATCTGTTTGACCTGGCTCTTGAGCTCGTCATTGGATTCGATGACATCCACTACTTGACGGAAAGTATCGATTGCCATGTTGCGGTTTGAAGATAAGCCAATCACCCTGCTTTTTCGTGGCTCTGCAAACAACTCATAGAGGATGCGCATTCGCGCCAGGTGCGTTTTACCCATCTGTCTTGCGATGATGAGCAGTTGCAGCGTGTGGACGTACTCGCCGCGCTTGTTTGTGACCATCATGCGCTCGGCCACGTACTTCTGCCAAGGAAGTAACGGGTAAGTGTAACGGGCAACCCACTCAGCAAACTCTTTTCCTTTGGATTTGCCCCTGGGTTTAGGAGTCTCGAGGCGAGGTGTCGTCTTGCCGCGTATTTTGGCCATTCTCAGCTAGCCCCCGACTGGTCTGGACTGTTTTCGAGTGAAAAGGGTGAATCCGTCAATATCTTGGACCGAGTATGTCCGTTTTGTACCGGTTTGGACTGTTTTGGAGGGAGACGGCGTGGAAAGACAGGGGGGGTAGAGGATTGTGCTAAAAAAACGCCCACGTTTTGGTCTTTCTTCTTGATATTGCAGGTTCTACAACAAGCAACAAGGTTATCAGGGTCATCGGACCCACCACGTTTCAACGCAATGATATGGTCCACCTCATTTGCCACATCTCCACAGTATGCGCAAGTGTAGCTGTCTCGCTGCAATATGCGCAGCCTTACCTTCTTCCACCTGTTATCGCGTCGTGATTCCTTAGCCATCAATGCCAACCATACTTAGCCCAATGATTAAAGGCTTTACATACATCACCTTGATAGCGATGGTCTATATATCGTAGATGCGCCTTTATCTGTTGTCTGGGTGTTAGGTCTCTATACCAAGTAGATTTCATCTGACCTAATCCGAAGTGACTTCCATTGCGGCTTTTGTAGTTCCAAGAGCTCTCTCTTTGAATCAAATCAACATAACAGATGAACTCATCCCAGTCTTTAATCTGGTTGTGTGCATAGAGCTTGAGATTCATCTCATGATTCTTCCAAGCATAACTAGGAGAAGCGCAAGACAATAAGATGAAAGCGGCAACAAAGCCGATGAATAGAGCTCCCCGCACAGACTCGGCTTTGCCTTTGGGGCTCTGTCCCCCAGGCGAAGCCAGTAGTCTAGCACGCTTGTCAAGTCGATGAACAAAACCGCAGGTCAGACGGCGTGTCGTCATTTGACACCTTGCGGATAACACCGCTGACAAAGTTCTGTCATGTAAGTCCAAACACCGCACATTAGGCAGCGCTGGACTTTCTCATCTTTTGCCATAGCCACTCGCTTTCAGTAGATAGACCAAATCTGACAATCGGATGATGCCAACCCAATCATCGATGCTGGCCTCACCCTGACCATTGAGACGCATTACCCCAAGTCCCAATCCTTTATCTCGGCTTCTTCGCTCCAGTTGCTTGAGAAGGCCGCTAATATCAAGGTTTCTTCGGCTCTTAACTTCCCAATCCACCCCTTCCATACCAAGTATGTCAGACCCGCCAGCACCCGAAGTCGTTGCATAAACGTTAAACCCGTGAGCGTTGAGATATTTTGCCAATATAATCTCACTTTGCCTTCCCCTCGCTTTCCTTGTCATAAATCACATCGATTCTTGGTAAAGCAAGGTGGACAGACCCAATCAAAGTCCATCCCATCCTCGCTCATCATGCGCTTGCGAGCGCCACCAGCCAAAACCACATGACCACAATAAACACACTCCACAGGATGCGTGTTATTAAGTCTCGACTGGCCCGAGTAGGCCAAGTTATCCATGAACGCTTCATCCATGGTTCACAGCTTTGAGCTCAAATAGCCATTTACCATCTGACAACTTTCCCCATAGTGGCTCGCATTGCTCTGATTTCAGCTTCTCAATGCATGCCCAATGAGCCCAAGGCTTACCTGTGGCCTTTGATGTGCCTGACTTGTAGACACGCTCACCATGCTTGCATTGATAACTGATTGGCTCTGCGCCTAATGAATCCTTGAGAACTTGCATGAAGTCGCCATTAGCCTGAAAGGCTTTCGGCTCATCATCCCAAGTAATCGTCTCAGGCTCATTAGGTATTGGCTTCTGACCATCAAATGGGTGCTTTACCAAGGGTGTGTCCCCATATTTTGCAACTTTCTCCATCTCTTGCCTTGATGGTCGCTTTTTGCTTTTGATGCCGCCATTGGATATTGCTCGCCCAATGCTGCTCGTCTCACAGTTCTCCAATGCAGATGTAGAGTTAACCCCTCTATCTGAAACAGTTTCCTCAGCAAGACCGGTCGCGTATGGTGTTGAATCAACATCCGTCCGATAAAGCCTAGTGATGACGATAAAGCGGTTATCATGAAACGATAAAAGCTCCG
>Ga0208465_1000243_pt1 | contig 16761 bp, 11 predicted proteins | sample LakMenEpi31Aug10_FD_150749 | JGI IMG/M metagenome (GOLD analysis project Ga0208465, IMG submission 150749) | Freshwater microbial communities from Lake Mendota, WI - 31AUG2010 deep hole epilimnion (SPAdes) | ecosystem: Environmental > Aquatic > Freshwater > Lake > Epilimnion/Euphotic zone ...
TAACTTGGAATTGCTGAATAGCTGCTGGATATACGCCAGCAATTAATACTGATGCAATTACCATCAGAGCCACACCTGCAGTTGGCAACAGCCAAGATTTTCTAACTATATTTGCAAAGAATAAAAGTGAGCAGATAACGGCAATTGCTGCCAAAATAGATTTGGCAGGCAATAATGCGTTCACATCGCTGTAGGTAAGACCAGTTATTAATCGTCCCTCTTTTAAACTCAATGCATAACGATCAAACCAATAAGCAACTGCCTTAAGCAGTACTAATAGACCAAGCAAGATTGAAAGCTGAACTCGAGCTGCAACAGTTGTGCGCTCTTCTCTGACCTGCGGTCTAATGCCACCATAAATGTAATGAACAGCTGATGCGGCAATAATTGCCAATACGACTGTTGAAATACCCCAACCAATTAATGCCTGCCACATCGGAAGTTTGAAGGCAAAAAATGAGATATCGAGGCCAAATTGTGGATCAACCTGACCAAAATCTGTCGAGTTTCTGAAAAGTAACCAAGTTTGCCAAAATCTTGATCCAGAACTTCCAGCAAAGTAGAAGATTACTAAGAATGTTCCAATCAATACCAACTTACGAATTGGCTCTAATTGAGCACGGTATCTCTCTAAGCTTTCAGCTTCAACTGATATTGGTACATAAATTGGACGCTTTTTAAATGCTAAGTAGATGTTTAGTGAAATAACCGCTGCCGTGATTAAACCAAAACCTATAAATAAATATATTTTGGTAAATAAAGATGTTTGCCAAACATCAACAAAGCCAACTGAGCGAAACCAAAGTAAATCAGCATAGAAACCACTTAGTGAAACCAAAATGCTGAATAAAACAAAAAGAACTATGAAGGTAATAGTTAGTGGGCTAACTCTTCTTTTACCGCCGCCACGATTGGCAAAGGGATTTGGGAAATTTCCACCAATACCGCTGCCACCAAATGGATTGTTATTGCGGTTAAAGCCACCACCACCAAAACCAGAATTACTCATGCGCAGATCTTAGCCACTCCTAGGCATAGCTTTTACAGCTGGGGAGCTTGGCATTCTCAGGTAGTTTTAATACTTCAATCGCCTCAGCCAGTGTGGCAACCGGCACAATTTTCATACTCTTACCCCCCTTGCCCACCCCAATTTGGTCAGGATTGTTTATATCCTGGCAATTATTAATTGGGGTAAAAAACAGATCCACGCCATCATTTTTGGCACCAATAATCTTTTCCGCAATACCACCAATGGGCCCAACTAAACCATCGGTTGTAATGGTGCCAGTGCCTGCAATATTTCGAGAACGAATTAAATCCGCTTGAGTTAACTTCTCAACGATACCAAGTGCAAAAATTAAGCCACCACTTGGTCCACCTGTCTCAGCTAGCTTTATCTGCACATCAAAAGGGAAATCAAATTGCTCCTGAATATTTATACCGATAAAAGCTGAGCCATCTGGCCTTGGCGATAACGCAATTTTCTTAATCATTACGCCAACACCAGAGCGATTAATCTCAACTGAGACTACTTCACCTGCTTTTTTATCCTCTAGATAACGCAGTACATCAGTTGTGTTATTGAGTTTTATTTTATCTATGGAAAGTATCTGATCTTTAAGCAGAATCACCTTATGCGCATTGCTTTGTTCACTGACTCCAACTACTACCAACTTTGATGGAATTTGATAACCCAGATAAGAAAGTGCAGCCGCGGTGGCATTTATTTGTGAGCTGTTCATCTCAGCTGCCCCTTCGCGCACCGCCTCCGCTGCAGTTTCACCATCTGGATAAACCCGCTCCCGGGGTAGGACTGCTCGATTTTTATCTACCCAGCCATAAAAAATATCAAAGGCGGTTATGTAGGAATCTGGATCAGTGATCATCACTGCAGTCACTGAAAGCTTGCCAGTTGTTGGATAAGTATCAGTACCAGAGATTTTTATTGCAGATCCAAGAACATTTTGTGGATCTCCTGGAGCCAACATTACAAATGGGGCTGGCAAGAAAAGTGAGCCTAAGATTAAAAGAGTTAGCGCGGCCCTGGTAGGTGTTGGAACATATCCTCTAGTTGGCAGCAAAGATCTCATAAAGTTGGCTTGGCTAAATTAGTTTTTAGGACGAAAGGTATTTTGAAATTTTTTGAAGTTATTTACTGATCGACTGGTCTGGTTATCAAACTTAGACTTATATTTAGAAATCCAAACCCCGTAAATGATTGCGCAGGAGACTGCCACGATAGGGATTAGTAACCAAATTAGGGCAGAGGCCGCACTTGAGCTCATAACCCCATCTTAATCAGCGGGGAAGAAAATAGGTGGCATTATTGTTCTACCAACAGCAATCTTTAGATATCCAATCAAGGGTGGTTAAACAAAATGGGTTTTGGCTTTTTACCAAATGAAGGTCAGCCTGACTTTGATGCGCTGCTAAAGAAGTTCTCAGAAATGGGAGTCGACTCAAACGCGCTGGCGGGTGCTAAATCTTTTTTTGAAAGCATGCAATCTGGAAATACTGGCACCGATCAAAATTTAATCACCGTAGCAAACTTACGTGAGATAGCAAAGAAAATTATTACCGCAAAAGGTGATCTGCCGATTGGAACTGGAGACCAAAGCCAATTTGCCCAATCACTTGCGCTGGCAAATACCTGGCTAGATACTGAGATTTTATTTCCAGCCTCGGTAATGCCTAGCCAAAGTGCTTGGTCAAAACGTGATTGGCTAGAGGAGTCAGTGCATGGCTGGCAGGTGATGATTGAGCCGCTGGCAGTTGGTATGGCAGATGCACTTGGCAATGTCATAGCTACAACAAATAATCCCCTGCCAATTGAATTTATGGGTTCAGGTGAACAATCAGCGGCCCAGCAGGAGGCGATGAAGTTAATGCTCGCCCGAATTCTGCGCGGCTTTATGGGCAATCTAATCGCAACTCAATTAGGTCAGACCGTTGGCTTGTTAGCCAACTCAATTACTGGGGCAAATGATGTGGCAATTCCCTTGTTAAAAACAGATTCAGGATCCCACTTAATACCGCAAAATATCAATGATTGGTCAGATGGCTTAGGTATTGATCAAGAGCAGGTAGCAATCTACTTATCTTTGCGTGAGAGCGCTGCTGCACGTTTATTTGCTAATACCCCATGGTTGCAAAACTACATAAAGGATTTGATTACCGCTTATGGCAAAGGAATCACAATTGATGTGGAGTCAATTACCCGGCAAGCAGAGGAGGCAATGGCAAGTGGTGAGATTGATATCAACAATCCCCAATCAATTAATCTGGCATTAAATGCCGGCTTGTTCACACCACAACAAACTCCAGCACAGGAGCTGGCTTTAACTAGATTAGAGATGACGCTGGCATTAATTGAAGGTTGGATTGATCATGTAATTTCCCAAGTTGCTGCCGAACGTATTCCAGCATTTTCGGCATTGATTGAAAACTCCAGACGCAGGCGGGCAACAAATGCACCAATGCAACAATTATTTGCAAATCTTCTTGGATTAGAGGTCTCACCTAGAAAAATGCGGGAAGCATCAGCATTTTGGAGTGAGGTTAAAACTTTAAAAGGTTCTGATGGTCGAGATAAGTGCTGGGAGGATCCAGCATTCCTGCCAATGCCGGAAGATTTAGCGGATGTAAAAGGCTTTTTAAATAGCGTCACCGTGCCTGATGATCTATCGGGGTTGATTTAAGCAGCTAGCTACAAAAGCGAAATCCCCGGGCGCACAATTTCTTATCTGCCTTCCCCTTGCAGATATGAAACGGTTATCCGAGGACTTCGTAGCGCAAACCTATGGGAATAAAAGGTGAGAATCAACTTAGAATGGTGTTTTAAAAAATAATTTTTTAATAATTATCTGCTCTTAGCAGCGCTCTTTTTGTATAAAAGAAAAAAGCTTTAGCCAATACGGTATGGCAGGGCCGCTGGTTAGCCAATCATTGCGTAAAATTGCACCACCTGCTGTGGATTAACCTGTGGAGACACCCACAATTATGGTGGATAAGAAGAGGTAATGGTGGATAACTTTGAGCAGGAGATCCTCTTTGGTGATCTGCTGCCGCCTGTTGCCCAAATCTCTAAGCGCCGAAGCCAAAATACCCCTGCACTACCTACTGATCTGCCAGCACATCGAGTAATCCGTAAGGAGAGAAGGCGGCGCAGCATTAGTGCCTTCCGCCAGGGCGGTGTTATTGAGATTCACATTCCAGCCAAAATGAGCCGGCGACAAGAGATTGAAATAATTCCAGAGATGATCGCTATGGTTTTGCGGAGGGAGGCAAGATCTCGTAAAACTGACTCACAACTTATGCAGATAGGCCTTGAGTTATTAGAAAAGTATCTGCCCGAGTTTGAGGTAAAGCCAGCAAGTATTAATTGGCGCAATATGAGTGAGCGATGGGGATCTTGCACCACAGTTGATCGAACAATTCGTATCTCAGATCGACTAATTGGTACACCACAATATGTATTGGATTACATAATCTTTCATGAGCTAATTCATTTAATAGTTCCAGGTCATGACCAAGATTTTTATACATATTTAAATCGGTTTACCGATCAAGGCAAAGCCGAGGCATTTTTAGAGGGGTTTGAACTTGGCAGCCAAAGTGGTGGCTCAGGTGTTATCCCTGCCGTAAATATCTAGTTTTACCCCTCATTTCTTACCTTTTGACTTAATATTTAGGATTTTAAGCGTGGAAAACCCCAACTGAGCGCACCACAAGGGGTATGGTGTTGCTATTCGTACTCACATGCCGGAACTTGCCAGCATGCTCCCTAGAGTGCGGCGGATGGAGGAAGAAAATGGCTGAAGAGTACAAGGGTGAGGCTTACTGCGTTAAGTGCAAAGAGAAGCGCTCCTTTGAAGGACATGTAAAGGTCTCTGATTCTGGTCGCCGTATGGCACAAGGAATCTGCCCAGTTTGTGGCACAAAGGTAAATCGTATTCTTGGTAAGGCTTAATAACTAAGCAAGTAACCAAAAGTAAAAGCGGTGAGGTCGGTTTAAAACCAACCTCACCGCTTTTTTGTTAACCCTTTCTAGTTAACAGTTGTTGTTAACTTTTTAAACTTAACTAGCTTGTGCCACCTTTGCTGGACGGCCTGGGCTTCGCTTGCTTTGAATTACCTGACCTTCATCAAATAACTCTCCTCCCCATACCCCAACAGGTTCTGCCCTAGAAAGGGCGCCTTGTAAACACTTAGCCTTCATTGGGCAGCTGCCACATAAGGCCTTTGCTTGGGCGATAACTGCCGGTTGCTCGCTGAAGAAGAGCTCAGGATCTGAAGAGTGGCAGGGCAGGCTGGAAATCTTAGGAGCCTGAGTTGTATCAGGTGCGAAAGGATTATCTGCGCGCTTGTATGCCACCTTTGCCTGATAACTCTGGTTAGCAGTATTTGCTGTTGAGTTGGCGGTGTAATCGGTATAGGAGATCACTGGGGCATCCTCGTAAGCCCAGGTGACATCACCTAATCCAATTTTGGCAGTTGGGCCTTGTGCCCAACCTGGTACAAGTAGTTCGCTGAAGAGAACGGTCATCGTTCTCACCTTTCCTTTCGGTTATCTTTCATTTAGTTTGGTGCGGTTTTTCTTTGCCAGTTATTTGGCGGTGGTTAGAAGTTATTGGATAAAAGAAAAAGGGCCCCGAATCATTAGATTCGCGGGCCCCTTGGCTTCTATCTCGACCTTAGTCGATATAGCTCCCAGGGGTGCGATCTAATGTAAAGGTATAAAAACCCTTATTAGAGCGCTTATTTGACCAATCTGAGCGATATGAAGATTTCGCCGTGATCGATGTGATGGCATACCAATTAGCAGTAGCTGCAATAGGTGCAACTGCTGTATTTGATTTAACTACTTTTGCCATTCGGCAAGAGTAAGGCATCAACTATCTTTGATGCAACTTAATTAAAATGGGCTAGAAATACGCTGGGTTTGCCGGCATAGGTGATTTGAATTCGCTCCTTTGCCCGCGTAACTCCCACATAAAACAACCTGCGCTCCTCATTTAAATCATTACCCATTGGTAGCACCCCATCTGAAACCCCAATTAAAAATAGTTGACTCCACTCCAACCCTTTGGCTGCATGCAGCGTTGCCAAGGTAACCCCAGGCAAGGTTGGTGGATTGTTTTGTTCAGATCGATCCTCAATCTCACGCAAAAATGCACGCATATTTGTTGCACCATTTTCTTGAATGCTCTTTGCTAACCTTAAAAATGCGATCACAAAATCTGCCTCACCAAAGGGTCTTAAAACAGCTACTAAATCGGCGTACCAATCCCCACCTTCAGAGGGCAAAACTGAGGCACTTCTAATGATTCGCATAACATCCCGAACATCGGTGCGATCAAAAAATCGCTCCCCTGATCTAATCTGACTTGGGATCTTGGCATTATTTAATGCTGCCTTTACCTGATCTAGTTGAGCATTAGTTCTAGCCAAAACTGCGATGTCAGAGGAATCCACTCCTTGTGAAATACACCTTGCCACCTCAGAGGTCACATATGAGATCTCATCATGGGAGGTATTAAATCCATTTACAACTGGTTTATCACCATGAGCATTTGCAGATTGCAACTGGCTGCCATGATCTGAAACTAAATTTGCTGCCCGCAAAATTGCGTTAGCGGTATTGATGATCTCAGGGGTAGAGCGATACCCACGAGATAGGCGAAAAACTTGAGCATTGGGGAATCTATTTTGGAAGTTAAGTAAGAAGTTTGAGGTAGCTCCGGCAAATGAGTAAATAGTTTGGGCCGCATCCCCCACAACGCATATCTCCTGACGATTTCCCAACCAAAGATTAAGTAATCGCTGTTGCAAAGGTGAGACATCTTGATACTCATCTACGGTGAAGTAGCGATACTGATCCTGAATTCGCTCTCGAACTCCACGATCCTCCTCTAACATTCCAACAGTTAGCAGTAAAACATCTTCAAAATCTAAGGTGCGCTCCTGTTTTTTTAATGATTCATAAGCCTCATAAACCTGAGCGATCATGGCTAGATTTTCAGATTCACCTTTGCTATTTGGCAGTCTGACTAATCGATTATTAGCAATCGCCTCCTCTTGGTAATTATCAGGAGAGATCTCAAGAACCTTTGCCCACTCAATTTCACTTGCTATTTCGCGAAGTGCATTTACCTGGGCAGGAATTGCTACCTCTGCCCGTGTAATTGCTTGACTAATAAATCCAGATTTTGTGGTTAATAAAGATGGAAACTGGCCACCAAATGCGTAGGGCCAAAAATACAAAAGTTGTTTAAGGGCTGCTGAGTGAAAGGTTCTGGCCGTGGCATTTGGTACACCAAGGGAGCGCAATCTTGCACGCATCTCACCAGCTGCTTTTGCAGTAAAGGTAAGTGCTAAAACCTTTGTTGGATCAGTAACGCCAGAGTTAATTGCGTATGCAATTCGATTGGTAATTACTCGAGTTTTTCCTGTGCCAGCACCTGCAATTACACAAACAGGACCAGTAATAGCTTTTACTACAGCAAGTTGATCTGGATCTAGCTGCGCCAATATTGCAGAATCATCTATCGCCATGATTCATTACCAGTTAACTCAGTGTCAGCACCTAATCCATACCAAGCTTTAATCATCTGCCTGGCCACACTAATTTCAAGAGGGAGAATCAAACTTTTCTCAGCTATTGCACTCTTCATCTCATCTCGAGTAAACCAGCGAATCTCTTCAATCTCCTCACCATCAGGGCGAGCTAATTCAGGTGTAGTTGTAATTGCCTCAAATGCAATCATTAATGATGCCGGAAATGGCCAAGGTTGGGAGCCAAGATAATTAATCTCTTTTAGTTTTACCCCTGCCTCCTCCATTACCTCTCGAGTGACACAATTTTCAAATGATTCACCTGGCTCAACAAAGCCGGCAAAGGTTGAAAATCTATTTTTTGGCCAAACCTTTTGCCTGCCCAACAAGACTCGATCTTGATCATCTTTTACCAAAACAATTATCGCGCTATCAGTTCGTGGGTAATGCTCACTCTGATCTGCCGGACACCTTCTGACCGCTCCCGCTAACACCACAACTGTTTTTTCACCACATATGGCACACCTTGGATGTTTTTTATGCCAATTCGCAAGCCCTTGGGCATGAACTGCTAATCCAATATCTCGTGCTGACAAGAAAGCGCCCACCTCACGCAAGGTTTTGAACTCATTACTTAAGCCGTGATCACTGGTTAAGTGGCGAACAAAAAATGGTTTTGAATCCTTAACCCCTAAGAAGTAATCACTTTGATCTTGATAACTTCCCAATGATTGTCCAGCGGTGAAAAAAAGTTGATCCTTTTCAGTGGCAAATTTTTCATCTGAAAATAAAAGAACTGATGCCTGCGCCCAAGCTGAATTTAAATAAGTCAGATCACTGCGTAAATGGGCAGCACGATCAACCTCAGCTGCTGCCAATGGAAGATTTAGTGGTTTATGCGGGGCCATCACCGTCTGACCCTACTAGCCTGTCGTCATGGTTGTCGCCCCCGCTCAAAGGATGAGAGTGATCTCATGGAATCTTTTACATGGCCAGAAAATCCCGCCAACATCCTCACAAGATTGGCAGGCAGAAATAGTAAGCGCAGCTAAAAAAGTTGCAGATGAATTACAACCTAATTTTATAGCACTGCAAGAGGTGGATTACTTTCAATCAAGATCTGATTTAACAAATCAGACCAAGTTGGTTGCCCAAAGCATGCAACTTAAGTATTGGGCATACCTTCCAACTTTGATTGGAACACCAGGTGAGAAATGGCGCAGCGTTAAAGATTTGAAAAATTCAATTATTACTGAGAGCTCGCTAGATAAAAACCCTAAGGCAAGTTATGGAATTGCTCTTGCTACTAATTGGCCAATTAAAAAGCTTTACGTTAAAAAACTAGGAAGATCTATCGTAGGAATGCCGCTCCTAATTCCTAAAGATAATGGCAAAGGAGTTAGGTTTATCTACGTCAAAGATGAGCCCAGAGTTGCATTAATCGCTGAGCTTGAAAATGGATACACGATTGCAACTACTCACCTCTCCTTTGTACCTGGCGTAAATGTTTTTCAATTAAATAAGCTCTCTTCATATCTAAAAAAGCTGCCTGGATTCGCTTTGCTAACTGGAGATTTAAATCTTCCAGCAAATTTACCAAGTAAATTGAGTGGTTTTAAATCATTAATCTCTCAAGCTACATATCCAAGTTGGAAGCCAAAGATTCAATTTGATTACATCATGCTTCGTAAAAGTGAGCTTAAAAGTATTTCAAGTATTAAACCGATTAAATCAACTGCCACTGGAATATCAGATCACACCCCAATTGGGGTAGAGATTCAGATCTGAATTGGAATTTTGCTGACCAAGCCAATTAACTCTGATTCATTCAAAATATCAGCTGGTCTAACCGTTTCATTATCGATTACATAATGAAAAGCCGCTGAGATATTTTCGATCGGCACACTCTTAAGTTTTGAATAGGCCAGTCGATACATCGCAAGTTGAATTGCAGCAGTTTGTAGATCCTGCCCTGATTTAACCTTTCCAGTTTTCCAATCCACAACCTCATAGTGATCAGCAGTTGTTTGATACACCGCATCAATTCTTCCTCGAATTAGCGTGGTATCAATCATGGTTTCAAATCCAACCTCAACAGCAACGGGCTCTCGATTAGCCCATTCACTGCCCAGCCAGGCATTTTGTAACTTATCTAGAGGTGCATCCTGCATAAGATCACTTGATAAATCATTATTAAATAAATCATCCATTGAGATCAAAGATGGGTGCTTAAAGTGATTTTCAAGCCATAGGTGAAACTCTGTTCCACGCCTTGCGTATTTATCAATGTGATTTGGCATTGGTCTTCTTAATCTAAGTGCTAATTCCTGTGGATCATTTGCAAGATAGAGCAGCGTTGATACTGATAATCGAGTTGGTAAAACAATATTTTGCTTACTACTTTTAGATCCAATCTCATTAATTATCATCCCCAGATCGGTCAATAAACTGACCTTCTCCTCATCAGCTGAGCTTTTTATTATCTGTTCAACCTCATTTTTAGTAAATGGCTCACTAACTTCAACTACTGAAGCTACCTCACGTAGTTTGGTAACCTCTTTACTTTGGCTTGGCCAGTAAGCGGTAATTGGATTTTCCTTCATTGGATTAATGCCATCTGGAATTAGTTCATCAGCAATTACCTTGCCACCTGGAATACCTTCTAGTGCATTAGCAAATAATTGAAATAATCGACTTGGTGCTACCGCATTTTCACCAGTTCTAAAGTGAGAGGTAGTGCAAATTAATCCCTGCTTTGCTCGAGTAATAGCCACATATGCCAGGCGCATCTCCTCCATTGCCTTGCGAGATTTCCATTGATCGCTAAAGCTTTCTATTCCATCCTTTAAATTTTTATTTGTTGAAAAGTTATCAAAGTTAATTGCAGGTAGTTGCTGATAATCACCACGCATACTCACTGGAATACTGCCGGCATTTGTAATCCAGTTATCTGATTTTTTACCAATATTTGGAAAGTTTTTCTCAGCTAATCCTGGTATTGCAACATAATCCCATTCAGCACCCTTTGCCGCATGGATGGTTAATATCTGAACCGCATCACTTCTAACATCAACCTCAGCTGGCTTAAGGCCACCTTCAGCATCTTGGGCGATCTTTAACCATTGCAAGAAGTTAAATAAGCTGCCGCCGTTTTTCTGAAACCTTGCCGCCTCATCTAAGAAGCGATCAATATTTCTTCGGCCATTTTGCCAGCCATCCCTTACTAAAACCTCAGTATCTAAAGATAAAAACTCAGAGGCTTCAATGATTGCCTCAGTTATTGAGCCATTTAGATTACGGCGCAGTGAACGAAGTGAGAGTGAGAATTTTCTTAATCTAGCTAATCCCTCTGCGCTAAATTCTGGTGTTTTTTGATACTTGTTTAACTGCGCAGGGGTGAGTATTAGTAATTGCTCTAATGATTCAATAATGGAGCCTGTAGCAAACTCATCTGCTGTTGCAACTACCTCAATATCCTCCTCAAGAGCTTGCTTTAACTGCGCACCCCTTGAAAAATCATTATCTCTGGCAAATGTTTTTGTAAAACTACCTAACGCCATTAGATCTCTGGCTCCAAGATTTAAATGGGGACCAGTTAATAACCTCATTAGCGCAGTGCCAGACTCTGGCATCGTCAAAGTGCGAAGGAGGGCAATAATGTCTGCCACCTCTGGTGTATTAATCAAGCCACCAACACCAACTACATCAGTTGGAATATTTAATTCATTAAAGGCTGATTGAATCAAATCAATCTGAGACCTACTTCTAACTAATACTGCAAAGGTTGATTTCTTATCAGCAGGTAAATTCTCCCGCTCTTTTTCAAACCACTTTGTAGCAAAATATGCAGCTATCTCTGAACCCTCTTGAGCCTGAGTTTCATATACAGCACAAATTACCTCACCTGTTTTAGCATTAGGCCGAGCGGTTAATTTTGCTATCTGTTTCTCAGTTGAAATCTGATCAATTACAACATTAGCAAGATCTAATACCGCATGATCATTTCGCCAAGTAGTTAATAGATTAAATCGCAATGCTTTACTATTAAATGATTGTGAAAAGGTATCTAGAGTTTCAGAGCTAGCACTGCGCCAGCCATAGATAGCCTGATTAGGGTCACCAACTGCTGTTACTGGATGATTATTGCCATAAAGATTTGATAGAAATTTGATTTGGTTAAAGGAAGTATCTTGGTACTCATCTAGTAGTACCACCTTGTACTTACCTCGTTCAATCTCGCCAATATCATCATTATGGCTTTCCTTACTTTGGCTAACTAATCTGGCAGCAATAGACATGTGATCATTAAAGGTTAATAAACCACTTTCTTTTCGCCGATGATCAAAGGCGGCAACAATTGGCAAAATCGCAAGCCGCTGCTTTAGCTCCTCTTTAAACTCTATGACAGGCACTGTTTGGCGATCGCTAAATTGTGAGATTTGGGAAAGTAATTTTTGGGTGTAATCAATGATCTCCTCAGCGCTTCGATCATTTTCAGCTAACCCAGTTGATAAATCCATTACCTCCTGCACAACAGATGCAGTTGAGCCATTGATTGGTAAATCATTGCCAGAAAATCTAGTTACCTCTTCAAAGGCGATCTGCCAAGCTGCTGCCTCACCAATTGGATCTGCGTCAGCATCGATACCGATTCGAATTGCATGATCTGCTAATACTTTACCCGCGTACGAATGATAGGTAGAGACAGTTAATTCAGACTCATCTAAGTGATCTGGTAACAAACCTGCCTTTTTCAACTGACGAAGCCGGTGCTTAACTCGCTTTGCCAACTCACCAGCTGCCTTTCTAGTAAAGGTTAAACCTAATAATTGATTAGGAGTAATAATTGAATTTGCTACTAAGAATAAAACACGCTGGCTCATCGTTTCAGTTTTGCCAGAGCCAGCACCTGCAATCACCACTGCAGGAGCAAGAGGAGATTCAATAATTGGGATCTGTTCAGCAGTTGGCACTCTAAAGGCAGGATCTATTGCAGATATTTTCTTTGCAATCTCAAGTGCGGAGTACTTAATTGTCATGATTGAATCACCGATTTACCTGCAGGTTGAATTGGGCAAGATGATTTAACCGCACAGCTTCGACAGCGGTCATTAATAATTGCCACAAAACTTTTATCACTCATTTTGATTGCAATCTCTTCAATCTGTTCACTTACCGCTTTAGCATCGACTGGATCCTGCGGTCTTGGCTTTGCTTCTTTGCCTTTATGGTCGCCGACAAAGATTAATTGCGCACCATCCACCTCTTGGTGCTCTAACTTATTTTTAAAGCCATCATTAACAACAGCTAGTTGGTAACTTTGTAACTGCTTATTGCTTTGTGCATCCTCATAAGAGATGGGGGTAGCGCCAGTCTTTAAATCAACAATGTAATACTTTCCTTCAGTGGTTAACTCCACTCTATCTATGGAGCCAGAGACAATTGCCCTTCCTAACTTAAACTCAAATTTTTCCTCAACCCCAATTAGCTTATTTTTGTTACTTAAGTGCCAGCCATAAAACTTTTGCAACATTAGCGCAGCCCGGCGGTACTCATAATCTTTAATCCAGCCTTTATTCATATCAATTAACGACCAAGCACCCTTTAACTTTGCCTCTAATTGTTCTAAGGAAAGATCAGGTTGATCCTTTAATTGAGCAGCAATTACATGGATGGCAGAGCCAAGAACTTGCGCAGTGGAATCAGCATCTTTGCCACCACTTTGCTCTAACATCCACTTCAATCCACACTCGGTAAAGCTTTCAAGGGAACTAGGTGAGATTCGAAGTTGTTCATTTTCAGTAATTACTGGCAACTGGGTTGAAGCAGGTGCAATACCTACCCAATTTTTTGGATCAGCTGCTCTAACTCCATTAGCAGCTAAAGTTTTTAACGCCCGGGCAGCAAAGGCAACATCCTCTTTGCTTGCAACAGTTGCCATCCGCCGAAGTGCTGCCACTAATGCCGGTTGGGTAATAGATCTTTGAGTTTGTGAGAATTGAATATCTTCCGGAGCTAACTGCTCAAAATATCTAGAGGGCTGATTATCTTCATGAGCTACGGCAGTAATTAACACCTTTTTACTTGCTCTACTTAATGCAACATTTAACAATCTCTTTTCATCCTGGGATAAGCCAGCTGCTGAAATAGCATCTAACTGCTGGGCATTACTTATGCCATGCCTGAAGATCTCAACTAACCGCTCACTACCAAGTAAGGAGCCGCGTTGCTTTAAATTAGGCCAACTACCCTCTTGCATGCCAGCTAAGGCAACAAATTGCCACTCTAAACCTTTGGCGGAGTGAACAGTTAAAACCTTAACTACCTCACCGCGCTGAGCAGTTGCAGTAATGCTGTCAGAGAGAATCTTTTCTCCCAACAGTTGATCTATAAATAAGGATGGTTTAGCACCTGGCAGGCGCTGGCTAAATCTTCTAGCTACTTCAAATAAGGTAATTACCGCATCTAGATTTTGATCAGCTACGCCACCTCTTGTGCCACCAGATAGTGCTACCTGCTGCCAACTTTGTGAGATTAATTCACCCTCATAATTTTTACCATTACTCCAAATACTCCACAATAGATCTGAAATATCAGATGACTTACTTAAGGTTTTCTTAGCTTCTTTGATTAAATCATTTATTCGCTTAAGGCTAGTTAACTCCTCCCATGGCAGATCAGCAGTTGGTGCGGTGAGTGCATCTAAAATCAACTCAGTTGAGCTTTTAACCTGATCACCTTTTTGCGCTTTAGTTAAGGCAATTCGCATCTGCCTAATTGAGATGGCATCAGCGCCAGCAAACTCACTTTTTAACAACTCCTCAATTTGATCCCAATTGCTAGCAATTAGTTTTAGTTGACCAACTGCAATTTGTGCGATGGTAATTATTGGTTTAATCGCTGGATTATCGCCAAGGGAGAGTGCTTGTGCATCTATCTCAACTGGAATTGAGTTCATAGCAAAGGCTCGTTGTAGGGCGTTTATTTGAGCACCTGGTGACCTGACAATTACCGCCATCTGTGACCAAGGAACTCCTAAAGTTAGGTGAGCTGATCTAAATTGATGGGCAATAAAATTTGCCTCTTCGCTAACACTACTTAGCAGCACCACCTCTTGCTCAGGAGTAGCTCGTAATCTACTTTGCAAAGTGATCTTATTTTTTATCTCAAAGTTATCTAAATCATTAATTAAATTATCTGGATCTGCTCCCCTAAATCTTCCCACCGCACTTTCTGGATCAGCAAATATCACCAACTCTTGTGAGCTAAGTAGTTGCAGTAGTTTTCGCTGGGCACGATCTGACTCTTGAAACTCATCAACATAAATCACTTCAAAGATCTTGCGATACTTATCTAACAATTTTGGGTTGGCCTCAAGTTTTTCAGCTGCTAAAACTATAATTTCACTAGGGTCTACTCGATTAAATGAGTGTGAGGTAGTGCCATCACGTAAGGCCATCGCATCTTTATACTTTTGCCAAAACTCACAGATAGCTGGCCAATACTTTTGATCATACTTTTTAGCAAAGGAGGTTAACTCTTCAGGTGAGCTGCCCCGTTCGGTGGCTCGGCTAATAAATTCGCGCACCTCTTTAGCAAAACCTCTAGTGGTAAGGGCTGGGGTTAACTCCGCTGGCCACAAAGTACTACCTGGATTTGCAGCATCTAACTCCAATAGCTGTCTTATCTGAGCATCCTGTTCAGCACCAGATAGCAGCACAAATCTTTTCTCACCAGCACTTTCGATATTAATTGGATCATTTAAAATCATAAATGCAATTGAGTGAAAGGTTCGAGCAATTGGTTCAGCCACTGTGTGCAAAGCGGGGTTAGCTGAGGCAATTTGATCTCGTAATTTGCTAGCGCTCTCTCTGCCATAGGTAATTGCCAAGATTGCATTTGGATTAACACCTTGGGAAATACGGTTTGCGATTGCAGCAATTAATGTGGTGGTTTTGCCACTACCTGCCTGGCCTAGAACTAATAATCTTGAGCCGCTGTGATTTATTATCTTTAACTGCTCAGGGGTTAATCTCTCATTTGGTATCGCAGAATTAGATTGTGTACCTCTAACTAGATTTAACTCGATACTACTTTTTGCACTGGCCACAGCCTAATTTAACAAGGCAGCTCTGACATTACCGCTTTATTACCCAATAATGGTTATGAATTCTCGTTTGTTCGCTTTGCCTTAGAGGTTATTCGGGCTCTAGTTGATCCATCCAAAATTACCTTACGAATTCGAACTACCGCCGGGGTTACCTCAACACACTCATCCTCACGACAAAATTCCAGCGCGCCCTCCATATTTAATTTCTTTGCCGGAATTAAACGCTCTGATTCATCAGTACCGGAGGCTCGCATATTTGTTAACTTCTTCTCTCTAACGCAGTTAACATCCATATCCTCACTTCGTGAGTTTTCACCAATAACCATTCCCTCATAAACCTCATCCCCTGGTTCAACAAATATTGAACCGCGATCTTGAGTGCCATAAAGGGCGTAGCTGGTAACTGATCCCATTCGATCTGAAACTAATGATCCAGTTGAGCGAGTGCGCAGCTCACCATGCCATGCCTCATAACCATCAAATACATGGTGAAGTAATCCAGTTCCACGTGTCTCAGTTAAAAACTCAGTTCTAAAACCAATTAAGCCACGGGATGGAACTCGGTAATCAAGGCGGATCCAACTAGTGCCATGGTTAACCATCTGCTCCATTCGTCCCTTACGAAGTGCCATCAACTGGGTAATCACACCTAAATACTCTTCCGGGGCATCAATTGATAAGCGCTCCATCGGTTCATGCAGTTTTCCATCAACCATCTTGGTAACAACCTGAGGTTTTCCAACTGTTAACTCAAAACCTTCTCGCTTCATAATCTCAACTAATACTGCAAGTTGTAACTCACCTCTTCCCTGCACCTCCCAGGTATCAGGGCGATCAGTATTTAATATTCGAAGTGAAACATTTCCAACTAACTCAGCATCAAGCCGGCCCTTAACCTGACGAGCGGTTAACTTATTTCCACTCTTGCCAGCAAGGGGTGAGGTGTTAATTCCAATAGTCATAGAGATACTTGGCTCATCAACGGTGATTAATGGCAGCGCATGAGGATTTTCTAAATCAGCAAGTGTTTCACCTAAGGTAATAGTTTCAATTCCAGCCACCGCAATAATGTCACCTGGGTGAGCCTCCATTGCCGG
>Ga0208465_1000244_pt1 | contig 16757 bp, 15 predicted proteins | sample LakMenEpi31Aug10_FD_150749 | JGI IMG/M metagenome (GOLD analysis project Ga0208465, IMG submission 150749) | Freshwater microbial communities from Lake Mendota, WI - 31AUG2010 deep hole epilimnion (SPAdes) | ecosystem: Environmental > Aquatic > Freshwater > Lake > Epilimnion/Euphotic zone ...
CTAAAGGAGCTCTCATCGGTCCGATGGGTGCGCGCGCTCGTGCAGTCATGGACGAACTACATGGCGAGAAGATAGATATTGTTGATTGGTCAGAAGATCCTGCGGAGTATGTTGGAAATGCACTGGCTCCTGCTCGAGTTTCTAAAGTTGAAGTTGTGAATATCGATACGCGATCTGCAAAAGTTGTCGTGCCTGACTATCAACTTTCTTTAGCGATAGGTAAGGACGGTCAGAACGCTCGCCTTGCCGCTCGCCTCACGGGTTGGCGCATCGACATACATTCTGATGGCGCTCCCACAGCAGGCGAGGCCCCTGAAGTTTCGTGAATTAAGACCCCTAGAGGTATGGTTGCGGAGTGAGGATTTACCTCACAAAGTTAGAAGCGAAAGCTAGGTCTAAGGCAATGGCACTCAAATGAGCACTACACAATCATGAGTAGGTCAATTTAGGCTTCGCGTTTTATAAGTAAACGTGGGGCCACAAAAGGAGAAAAGTGGCAAAGGTCCGCGTTTACGAATTAGCAAAAGATGTTGGAATGGATAGCAAGGATGTCCTTGCGAAACTCCAAGAGATGGGCGAGTTTGTTCGCTCTGCATCTTCAACAGTCGAACCACCAGTCGTTCGAAAGTTCCTAGAAAAATTCCCACCAGTAGCAAAACCTGCTGCTGAAGAGAAGCCTGCAAAGAAGGCTCCTGCCAAGAAAGCTGCTGCTAAAAAAGCTGCTGTAGATAAAGCTCCCGCAGAAGCTGCCGTTGAGTCACCTGTGATTCCTGAAACTCCGGTTGCTCCTCCCGTTTCAAAACCTACAACTCCTCCTGTCGCGCAGGTTCCGCAAACTCCTCCAGCTAGACCAACAAATATTCCTTCTCCAATCCCACAACGTCCTGGAAATAATCCATTTGGAACTCCAAATGCGCCGCGTCCACCGCGTCCACAAGCGCGTCCTGGAAATAATCCATTTGGAACTTCCGGTGGTCCACGTCCACCAAGACCGCAAGGTGCAGGCGGTGCACCGCAGCGTCCAGGTTCTCCGCGCGGTGGAAATATGACAGGACCTCGTCCTGGTTCTGTTCGTCCAGGTTTTGCAGCGCGACCACAACAACGTCCCGATGGTTCACAACGACCACAAGGTGGCCAAGGTGGACAAGGTGGAAGATTTGGTGGCGCACCATCATCATCTCCGTATCGCACACAAGGTGGACCACAACGTCCTGGCGGCGCTGGCGGAAAACCAGGTGGTGGATTTGCTCCCGGTAGACCAGGACAACGTCCCGGTGGCGCTGGTGGAGCATTTGGGAAAAATGCTGGTAAGAAAAAGAATTACAAGAGTAAGAAAACACGTCGCGAAGAGATCGACAATATGCAAGCCCCCACACTTGGTGGCGCTGTTGTCCCACGCGGCGATGGAAATACTCCAATTAAGTTACGTCGCGGCGCATCACTCGCGGATTTCGCTGAAAAAATCGGTGCAGATCCCGCAGCATTGGTCTCTGTTCTCTTCCATCTAGGAGAAATGGTTACTGCTACACAATCCGTTGATGAAGACACACTTCATGTTCTTGGTAGCGAATTTGGTTACAAGATCACTGTCGTTTCACCAGAAGATGAAGATCGTGAAATCTTGGAAGAGTTTGATATCAACCTCGAGCAGGAATTGTCTGAGGTTAATCCGGATGAATTAAGCATTCGCCCACCAGTTGTCACAGTTATGGGCCACGTTGATCACGGTAAAACTCGCTTACTTGATGCAATTCGCCAGACCGAAGTTGTAAAAGGTGAAGCGGGCGGAATCACTCAGCACATTGGCGCCTATCAAATTCACCATGATCATGATGGCATCAACCGCGCAATCACCTTTATTGATACCCCAGGTCACGAAGCCTTCACCGCTATGCGTGCCCGTGGTGCCAAAGTCACTGATATCGCTGTTCTCGTTGTTGCTGCTGATGATGGCGTGATGCCACAAACTATTGAAGCGCTCAACCATGCTCAGGCTGCCAGCGTTCCCATCGTTGTTGCGGTCAATAAGGTTGATAAAGAAGGAGCAAACCCTGCCAAGATTCGCCAGCAACTTACCGAGTACAACTTGGTTGCTGAAGAATATGGTGGAGATACGCTCTTTGTTGATGTCTCAGCTACAAAGGGAACCGGTATCGATCAACTTATCGAATCAATACTTCTCACTGCGGATGCTGCAATTGATCTTCGTGCGATTCACGATGATGATGCGCGCGGCGTTGCAATCGAAGCTCACCTCGATCGTGGTCGTGGACCGGTAGCAACAGTTCTTGTCCAACGCGGAACTCTCAGCGTTGGTGATGCGATTGTTGCGGGAAGTGCTTTTGGTCGCGTGCGCGCGATGATGGATGAATTTGGACATGCGGTGGAGATTGCTGGTCCATCACGTCCAGTCCAAGTACTTGGTTTCACATCTGTTCCAAGCGCTGGAGATAGTTTCATCGTTGCTCCTGATGACCGCACTGCGCGCCAAATCGCCGAGAAACGTCAAGCAGGAGAGCGCCATGCTGCTCTTGCAAAGGCGCGTAAGAAAGTTTCCTTGGAAGACTTCCTCGAGAAATCTAAGGTCACCACACTTAATCTCATCTTGAAGGGTGACGTGAGCGGTTCAGTCGAAGCGCTCGAAGATGCTCTCATTCAACTCGATGTCGGAACTGAAGTAGATCTCCGCGTTATTCACCGTGGCGTCGGCGCTATCACCAAGAGCGATGTCACCTTAGCTTCTGCATCAGGAGCTGTGATTGTCGGCTTCAACGTCAAACCTGAAGCGCACACAGCAATCTTTGCTGATGAAGAAGGCGTTGAAGTTCGCTTCTATTCGGTGATCTATAAAGCAATTGAAGAGATCGAAGCAGCTCTTAAGGGACTTCTCAAACCTGAATTCGAAGAAGCCACAATCGGAACTGCTGAAGTTCGTGAAATCTTCAAGTCCAGCAAGTTTGGAACAATCGCTGGTTCGATGGTCTCCACCGGAATCATCAAGCGCAACGCAAAAGTCCGCGTTCTTCGTGATGGAGTTGTCGTAGGTGACAACCTCACTGTTGAATCGCTGAAGCGCTTTAAAGATGATGCCACTGAAGTCCGCGAAGGTTTTGAGTGCGGTATCGGTGTTGGATCCTTCAAAGATCTCCGGATTGGAGATGTCTTCGAAGTATTCGAGATGCGAGAGAAGAAGCGGGCATAAATCATGGGAAAGTCGCACCGCGCAGCAAAGGTTGCCGATCGCATCAAGGTCGTCATTGCTTCTGCGCTCGAATCTAAAGTCAAAGACCCGCGTCTGGGTTTTGTGACGATTACTGATGTGCGAGTAACTGGTGATTTACAACAAGCTTCGATTTTCTACACAGTTCTTGGAGACGATGAAGCGCGCGAAAACTCTGCAAAAGCCCTCGAAAGTGCAAAAGGGTTGTTACGTACTGAAGTAGGTCGCGAACTTGGAACACGTATCACTCCATCCTTAGCTTTCTTTGCTGATGCGCTATCTGAAACGGCACGCAATTTTGAGGATCTTCTTGATCAGGTTCGTAAGCATGATGAAGAGATTGCTCATCTCCGTGATACCGCCCAACCCATTAGCGGTTCAGATCCCTATCGAGCACCTCGTATCCGCGAAACAGAATGACGGTAAATCACGGGTTTGTCATTATTGATAAACCCTCAGGAATCACAAGCCATGATGTTGTTGCCCAGCTTCGCAAGAAGCTCGGTACGAAGCGCGTAGGGCATGCAGGAACTCTTGATCCGATGGCAACCGGAGTGCTTGTGCTTGGAATAAATAACGCAACGAAGTTTCTCCAATACATCACCGATGGCAAGAAGCGTTATCTTGCAACAATTCGACTAGGACAAAGCACGTCGACCGATGACAAAGAAGGCCAAGTCCTCTCAACTAGCGACACTTCAAAGGTATCTGAGAGTGAGATACGAGATTTACTCGCCAAACAAGTCGGAACCATCATGCAAGTCCCAAGTAAAGTTTCAGCAATCAAGATTGGTGGCGAGCGCGCATATGATTTAGTGCGCCAAGGAAAAGAAGTCGATATCCCGGCTCGCGAAGTCACAATTCATTCACTAGCGATCCTTGGAATAAGACATGAAGATTTCATCGATGTCGATATTGACGTGGAGTGTTCCGCAGGTACTTACATCCGTTCGATTGCACGCGATCTAGGAGAGTCCTTGGGGGTTGGAGGTCATCTCATATCTTTAAGGCGAACAGAGGTCTCACCATTTACTCTCGCCGATTGCAGCGCTATTGATAACTCCGAAGTTCGTCCGCTCGCAGAAAGTATTGCTGCAGTGATGCCAATCCGTCATATCGATCTACAAGAAATGCAAGAACTCTCTTTTGGTCGATCTCTCACAAAATCAGAGTTTTCGGGAGTAGGAGTTGCGATTGGACCGAATGGTGATGCAGTAGCAATTCTCGAGAATCGAGAGTATGGCGCCCAACCACTAACAGTTTTCAATTCATGAAAGAATGTGCGCACGATGAGATTCATTCCTGACGTAACATGGCATGGAGCGCCAATACATGGCGCCGCCGTTGCTATCGGGATTTTTGATGGCGTCCATCAAGGCCACCAAGCGATACTTAATGAAGGAATAAAGGCCGGACTTCCAGTCATTGCCGTAACTTTCGATCCACATCCCACCGCAGTTTTTGCTCCCGATCGCACCCCAACAAAGTTATTGACTATCAAGAATCGCGTCCATCAACTAGCAACTCACGGAGCATCTACCGTTGCGGTCATAAAGTTCACCGAAGAATTCTCCAAGCTATCGCCTCAAGAATTTATCGACCAAGTTCTTGTTCCAATCTTTGAACCACAAATCGTTATTGTTGGAGAGAACTTCACCTTCGGAGCCAAAGCTGCCGGAGATGTGAAATTCTTAGCAGAGAACTCTCCATTTAAAGTTAAGGCGATGCCACTTCAAACCCAGGGTGACATCACAGTTTCTTCAACTCGAATTCGCGAAGCAATTCGCGCCGGAAATATTGAAATCGCAAATCAACTTCTGACTCGTCCACATCAACTCGTGGGACCTGTGATACATGGTGAGAAGCGTGGTAGAACTATTGGCTATCCGACTGCAAATATCGGGCTAGGCGCCGATGCCACAATTCCATCAGATGGTGTTTACGCGGGCTGGTTAAGCGTCGGAAACCACAAGTGGCCTGCTGCAATATCAATCGGAACGAATCCAACTTTTGATGGCGTTCGTGGCCGACAAGTTGAAGCATATGCACTCGATCGTGATGATTTAGATTTATATGATCAAGAGGCAACAGTTGAATTTGGCTGGAGATTACGAGACACCATCAAGTTCAGTGGCCTCGATGATCTATTGGTTCAGATGAAGATTGATTGCGATGAAGCTCGGAAATTGACTCATTCTCACGCGTGATTTCCTCTCGATTTTAGATATATAAGGCCCGCTGGTAGATTTCACCCCTCAAGCGAGAAAGCGTGCGCTCGTGTGTAAGACCGAGGGCCCTCGTGAAAGATGTAAAGGAAGTTAGACCATGGCATTAACACCTGCCGAAAAGAAAGAAATCATCACCAAGTTTGGCGCCTCTGCATCAGACACAGGAAGCCCCGAAGCACAGGTTGCACTTCTCTCCAAGAGAATTGAACAAGTAACCGAGCACCTACAGACCAACCAACATGATCACCACAACCGTCGTGGTCTCTTGCTCCTCGTAGGTCGCCGTCGCAGAATTTTGCAATACCTTGCAAAGACAGATATCGCTCGTTATCGCGCGATCATCGACAAACTCGGCATCCGCCGCTAGTTTGCTGAACAATTAAATAAATACCCAGCGCAGCACCAGACGATTGGTCCTCGGTGGTGGCTTACGGATCTATACAAGAACGCCGTGGGCTTCGATCGAAGATCCATTCTCTGCTAGTGCGCTGGTGATAGAGAATAGGAGAGACCCATGGAGGGTCAAGACGTTAAGTCTGCCGTTGCAACAATTGACAACGGAAAATTTGGAAAACGAGAGATTCGTTTTGAAACCGGCCGCCTAGCGCGCCAAGCTGCAGGAACTGCAGTTGTATACCTTGATGATGAATCGATGTTGCTCTCAGCAACGACCGCTTCAAAGTCACCACGCGATCAATTCGACTTCTTCCCATTAACGGTAGATGTTGAAGAGCGTATGTACGCCGTGGGAAAGATTCCAGGATCATTCTTCCGCCGCGAAGGTCGTCCATCAGAAGATGCGATTCTGACCTGTCGCCTTATCGATCGCCCACTTCGTCCGTCCTTTATTAAGGGTCTACGTAACGAAGTACAGATTGTTGTGACTGTCATGGCACTCAATCCAGACCATATGTATGACGTTGTTGCTATCAATGCAGCTTCGATGTCAACACAATTAGCAGGACTTCCATTCTCAGGTCCGATTGGTGGCGTGCGCGTTGCACTCATCGATGGACAATGGGTGGCATTCCCTAATCACAGCGATCTGGAGCGCGCCGTATTCGATATGGTCGTTGCTGGTCGCATTGCTGGCGATGATGTTGCGATCATGATGGTCGAAGCTGAAGCCACAGTAAAAACCATTGGACTTATTGCTGGTGGCGCTGCTGCTCCAACAGAAGAGATTGTTGGCCAGGGCCTTGATGCTGCAAAGCCATTTATTCGCACGCTATGCGAAGCACAACTTGAGCTTGCAAAGGTTGCGGCTAAGCCGACCGCTGAATTCCCAGTCTTCCTTGACTACCAAGCGGATGCTTTCGAAGCGGTAGAAAAAGCTGCGAAAGCTGATCTGGCAAAAGCGCTCACAATTTCTGGAAAGCAAGAACGCGAAACAGAAATCGATCGCATCTCTGCATCAGTCAATGAATCACTCGCTGCTTCATTTGAAGGTCGCGAAAAAGAGATTCCTGCTGCATTCCGCTCTCTTACTAAGAAGCTCGTTCGTCAGCGTGTATTACGCGACAAGATTCGTATCGATGGTCGCGGACTTCGCGATATTCGTCCATTGACCGCAGAAGTTGAAGTTGTCCCACGCGTACACGGCTCTGCAATCTTCGAACGTGGCGAAACTCAGATCTTGGGAATCACCACTCTCAATATGCTCAAGATGGAACAACAACTTGATACGTTGAATCCTGAAGACCATAAGCGTTATATGCATAACTACAACTTCCCGCCATACTCCACAGGCGAAACTGGTCGTGTAGGTTCTCCGAAGCGCCGCGAAATTGGCCATGGCGCACTTGCAGAACGCGCTCTCTTGCCAGTTCTTCCAGCGCGTGAAGAGTTCCCTTATGCAATTCGCCAAGTATCTGAAGCTCTTGGATCCAATGGTTCAACATCAATGGGTTCAGTGTGTGCTTCAACGCTCTCGCTCCTCAATGCTGGTGTTCCTTTGAAGGCGCCGGTTGCGGGTATCGCAATGGGTCTCATCTCTGATGATGTTGATGGAAAGACAGAATATGTAGCTCTTACTGACATCCTCGGTGCTGAAGATGCATTCGGTGATATGGACTTCAAGGTCGCCGGAACAAAAGATTTCGTAACTGCGCTCCAGCTCGATACAAAACTCGATGGAATCCCAGCCAGCGTTCTTGCTGCTGCGCTCCACCAAGCGAAAGAAGCGCGCCTAGCGATTCTTAATGTTATGAATGATGCAATCGATCGTCCGGATGATATGAATCCGCTCGCTCCACGCATCATCTCCATCAAGATTCCAGTCGATCAAATCGGAGCGGTGATTGGTCCTAAGGGCAAAGTCATCAACCAAATCCAAGAAGAGACTGGCGCAGAAATCTCAATTGAAGATGACGGCACAATCTTTATTGGAGCCACCAACGGCACCGCTGCTGATGCTGCTAAAGCACAGATTCTTGGAATTGCAGATCCGAAACTTCCAGAAGTGGGAGAGCGCTACAACGGAACTGTTGTAAAGCTTGCAACATTTGGAGCATTCGTAAATCTTCTTCCTGGCAAAGATGGACTCCTTCACGTCTCACAGATTCGCAAGATGCATGGAGGAAAGCGCATCGAGAATCTCGAAGATGTTATGAAGGTGGGCGACAAGGTAAATGTTGAGATCGGTGAAATTGACCCAAAGGGCAAGCTCTCACTCATCCCAGTCCTTGAAGATAGCGCCGCATCTGATTCAGCAAGCGAGTAACTCTTAACTTATGACTGTACGTAAGACCGTTCTTCCGAGCGGTCTTCGTATTGTCACGGAAGAAATTCCTGGAGTCCGCTCAGCCGCTTACGGAATCTGGGTCAATGTTGGCTCACGTGATGAATCCACCAAAGTTGCTGGCGCGTCTCACTTCTTAGAGCATCTGCTTTTCAAAGGTACTAAGACTCGTAGCGCTCTTGATATCTCATCATCGATCGAAGCCGTCGGTGGCGAAATGAACGCTTTTACCTCCAAGGAATACACCTGCTTCTACGCACGTGTGATCGATAACGATTTACCGCTTGCTATCGATGTTATTTCTGATCTCATCACCTCCTCAGTCGCCCGTCCTGAAGATGTTGATGCAGAACGCAAGGTAGTTTTAGAAGAAATCTCCATGCGTGATGATGACCCTTCAGACCTCGTGCACGAACTCTTCGCAGAAACTTTTTATGGAGATACAACACTTGGCCGACCAATTCTGGGAACCACCCAATCCATCAAATCTTTAACTCGAAATTCAATCTTCAACTACTACAAAAAGCGCTACCTTCCTCAAGATATTGTGATTGCAGTAGCTGGAAATCTGAAGCACCAGAAAGTTGTTGACCAGGTAATTAAGGCCATGTCTAGAGATGGTTTCTTAGATCATCCCAAGAGTGATTACAACCTTCGAGCCAACACCTCGGTACGTAAGAACTCCAAGAAGAACATCGGAATTCTCAATCGCAAAACTGAGCAGGCCCATCTATTTCTAGGTATGCCGGGAGTCGCACGTGACGATAAGCGTCGTTTCACCATGGGGGTACTTTCTGCAGCGCTTGGTGGAGGAATGTCATCTCGTCTCTTCCAAGAGATCCGAGAAAAACGAGGCCTGGCATATTCGGTTTATTCGTATGCCCAGCAGTTTGCTGGAAGTGGATTCATAGGATTTTATGCTGGATGTAATCCAACAAAAGCTCCCGAAGTTATTTCGATTATGCGTGATGTTCTCCATGATGTTGCACAGAATGGCTTAACTCATGAAGAGCTCTCCCGCGCACAAGGCGCAGTGAGTGGAGCGCTGGTCTTAAGCCAAGAAGATACTGGTTCGCGCATGAGCAGAATTGGTAAGAGCGAGTTGGTCTATGGCGAAATTATGAGTTTTGACCAGATCCTCAAAGAGGTATCTGAGGTAAACAGCGCTGGAATCCGCGCCTTAGCCGATGAGATTCTGCATGCAGCGCCGACGCTGGCTGTTGTGGGACCATTCTCCAAGCGTTCAGTATTTGATCGAGTGATGAAGTAAGGGTGAAGGCGTTATGACAATCAACGTTGCTGTTCTTGGCGCTAAAGGTCGTATGGGTGCAGAAACCGTCAAAGCAATTTCTAGCGCCTCTGACTTGAAGTTGGTAGCCCAGATCGATCTCGGAGATTCTCTTGACATAGTTATCTCTAGTGGAGCCCAAGTCGTTGTTGATTTCACCCATCCTGACTCAGTCATGAAGAACTTAGAATTTGCAATTTCACATGGAATAAACGTAGTTGTAGGAACCACTGGATTTGATGAGAAGAAACTCTCTCAAATTAAGAGTTGGTTATCTGATAATCCAAAAGTTGGCGCCGTCATCGCCCCAAACTTCGGACTCGGAGCTGTGCTGATGATGCAGTTTGCGGCCAAAGCAGCTCGCTATTTCGAATCGGTAGAAATTGTTGAATTACATCATCCTGATAAAGCTGATGCTCCTTCAGGAACTGCGTCGCGAACTGCAGAGATGATTAGCGAAGCAAGGAAATCCGCACATCGCCCTGCGATGCCAGATAAAACTTCTAGCGCGCTCGAAGGTGCTCGTGGCGCCAAAGTGGGAGATGTTCCCGTGCACTCTGTGCGACTACGTGGACTTGTTGCACATCAAGAAGTTCTGTTGGGGGACCAAGGCGAAACCCTCTCCATTCGACACGATTCGATTGACCGCAGTGGTTTTATGCCCGGAGTCTTGCTAGCAGTGCGAGAAGTAATGAATCGTCCAGGTCTTACTTTTGGTCTCGAACACTTAATGGAACTATAAGAAAACTACGAACGGAGCAGATATGTCATCGCAAATTACAATGTACAGCGCAGATTGGTGTGGAGATTGCCGTCGTTCGAAGCGCCTATTGGATTCACTCAACGTCGAATACACGCTCATCGATGTTGAAGCGGACGCATCAGCCTCAGAAAAAGTCATTGAAATTAACGGCGGACAGCGTTCTATTCCTGTCATTGTCTTCTCAGATGGCACGCACTTGACCGAACCATCAGATAACGACCTCAAAACAAAGCTCGAAGCGCTCAAAATTATCTAAAGTAATCGCGATAGATATGCGATTAGTTCGGGAGTCCTTCGGGATTTATTAGTCCCTTTACGCTGCGAATATTCCTCCACACGAGAGGAGAACGCAGTGATCTACGTAGTTAAATCGCAGAGTTTCTTGCGAACTCCTCTCGTATCCATTCTCATGGAAGGTGAGGATTGGCTCGTCGGATTCGATGAAGCCTTTGATGATATGTCGAATGGCTCATTGATTGAATTCGAGGGATTCAACAATTACCCGGCAGCCAGAATTCGCGCTTTTGACAGTTCTCACTTCGCCATCGAACTTGATCTAGATGGATTCGCAGAACAGAAACCTAAAGTCACGGTTGAGAATGGATTCCTAGTAATCACAGCTTCAAAGAATGAGTACGCCCTAAAGGAAAACAAGAATTACCTACAACGAGGAATCAGTGCGCGGGGCTTTAGACGTAGCTATCAGCTGGGTAAAGGTGATCGCGTGTGTGATACCAATCTGCAACATGGAATCTTGCAGGTTGAAATAGATCGGACAGATTCGTCAGCTGTGGTGTCCGAGTCGAGTTGGGTTCGTGCTGGATAGTTCGATAGCGCGAACTTTCGTCGGTGTAGGTATAGCGGGGTGACGTGTCTATCCACGTCATCCCGCGCTACAACGAATCAGGAGAAATCAGATGTCTGACTTAATGAAACGCGAAAATAAATTCAGATCCCCACTTGCCACTGTCCTTTCAGATGGAGAGAAATGGATGGTGGGCTTTGACGACATGTTCAACCGCCTTGTTGAGAAATGGGAGGATGGATTCGACGGTTTTCATGAATACCCGGCATCTAACATCAAACGGGTTGCCGATGATCACTACCGAATCGAAGTCGCCGTTGCTGGTTTTAACAAGGAAGATCTAAAAATTGAACTGGAAGACGAAACCTTGATGGTTAAAGGTCATGTCACCAAGGAGACCAAGGAACAAAAAGGAGATTACCTGCAAAGAGGTATACATGCGCGAGACTTCGAACAGTGCTTTCAGCTTGCTGAACACGATCGCGTCCTCGATGCATCTTTGAAGAACGGGATCCTGGAGATTGATATCAAAAGGGAACTCCCGGAACCAAAGAAACACGTGGCGATTCAGATAAGGAATGGATGAGATTCCATTAATTGAGTTGCCCAATAAGGTAATACGGGGCGATGCGATCTAGCCGCATCGCCCCGTTTCTCATTTCAATCTATATGGCGTAGATAAAGGTGCTTAAGAAGATTTCCTAGCTAAGTGCGAGGGCGCCATAAATCGAACACCAAGACCGCGAATAGAGTAGATGTGATCGCCACCGCCGTTCTCCTTAATCTTGATTCGAAGGCGGGAGAGATGGGTATCAATGAGATGGCTCGATCCAATGCCATCCTTAACTTTGATTACGTTGAGTAGTTCTGGACGAGAAATAACCCGCTCTGGTTCTGCAAAGAACGCTTGGGTGAGGAGAAGTTCAGTTTTCGTGAGAGGAACAATCTTCTCTCCAATTCGAAACTCACATTGCGGTACATCGAGAGTCATATCGCCCCAGGTGTAGACCTCATCTAATAGGGCATTGCGATCAGCTTGCTTATCGATTTGATAGTTGACTCGCTGCATAAAGAGTTTCTGAACAATGGGTTTACTGATGACTTCATCAGCCCCAGCTCGAATACACATCTCTTCTGTTACAGGGCTGCCATGATCAACGAGAGGAATGAGTGCTCCATTTGATTGCAACCTCATCCATCCCAAAAGGTCTAGAGATTTCATGAAGTCATTGGCTAGGTGAAAGAGGATGACTTTGAAGTCGGAGAGAGCGAAGTGGTCGCGAACCTTGCTGAGGTCGTTTTCTGCTCGTACATTGAAGTTCCAAGATTCCAAGGTATTTTGCATGAATTTACGATCGATTGGGTTATTTTCAATAATAAGTGCTGAGTTGTTATTTGTAATCATGTGGAGAACATAATGTGTAAGAAATCGCATTAATTGATAATGAATATACAAAGACTGGTCTGAGAATTTCTTAGACCAAAATGCCGACACAACTGCGTCATGACAGGTTTATGGTTAATCCGTATTCAGATGAATACATTTTTGAATCAGTTAGAAAAGACTAGGAAGAAAAATGAAAAGAAAAGCAGTAATAGCGGTGGCTTTAGCTTGTTCAGGGCTAACCATGTATAGCGCGCAGGCCACGGAGTACTCCTTTCCAACAGGTAAGTTTGTGAGTATCGAACGAGACGAATTACCGACATATAAAGAGGATTCAAACGTTGTCTACCCCGTCGTAAATTACTTCTCTGTGGATATGCCGAATGGTGATATGAGTTTCTCGCTCCGCAACGAAGAAGGTGATGATCTTGCTGTTATCAAGCAAGGGGATAGGTACTTCATTAACTCACACATTGCCCTAGGGGAAAATGTCTATTTTGGTCCTGATATTCAGAATGTAGCCGATCCGGTGCGTGTCTTGATTGATGGTCCGATCAATGTTGGCCATGTCCACTTCAATACCGCCTCATCTAGGTTGTCGAGCCAAGCCAAGACTGCTTTGACCTTAATGGCAAAGGAGATGGCAGATAACAATCTGACAAGTGCTTACCTTGTGGGAATGACCGACCGATCTGGTGGAAACACCTCTAATTTGGTTCTGGCAGAGAAAAGAGCTGCTGCTGCAGCTTCATATCTCAAGAAAAAGCTTGCTACTTTGGGCGTAATGGAGCCGGTAATCAAGACTGAAGCCATGGGCGAATACCTCTCATCCTCCAATGATGGAGTTATCAACCTGAATGATCGCAAGGTATCCGTTCTCATTTATCCAACTATTTAGTTTGTAAAGCAGTCATTGGCGCTGAATTCTTCGGAATTCGGCGCCATTTTCTATACCGCAACTGAGGCGTTCTGCGATTGCATCCTGTTATAGATTTGAGCCGCTTCGTTTCTTCCTGAGCACCCCAATTTTGCATAAATTTTGATTGTTTCTTGTCGAATCAGTGACTCTGAATAACCTAAGACATCGGCAATTGCGGCATTCGTTCTTCCTTCTGCAATGAGTTTTAGGATGAGATTCTGTCTTTCGCTAAGAGGCTTCTCATAATCTGAGGGATCGAATGCAAAGGCTTCGGATCTACTCAATTCATCTCGATCTCGGCTACTTCTTTTCTTTGGTTGAGATTGGTTTCGAATCGCATTAGAAAGGATCAGAGCAATAGCCTCCAAGTATTGAGCTGTGGCTTCCTCGAACTCAAGTTTGGCGTGGGAGAACGCGGTGAGGCTCCCTATAGGTAGTCCACCATCATCGATGGGACAACAGATCATTGTTTTGAGATTTTTGGGCAGCTGAAGACTTGCCATCTTTGTGTATTGCTTAGGCCATGTTGGTAATGAATCAATCCAGATAATTCGGTTCTCCCGTATTGCGTCAGTGAAGGGCGTACGTTCTGAAATAGTGAAAGTTGGTCGTTCGCCGTTCTTATCGGTGATCTCAATTCCGAATGATGTGTGCGGAATGGCATGGCCGTTCTGATCTATTTCGGTATAGACCAAGGCATCAGTCTGAAAAGGTGATAGCGCTTTGATACAGAGCATTTGGAGAACATCAGAGAACTTGTGGCTTGGATCAGTCACATAGGTGCTGACCTCAGCTAATTGACGATAAAGCATCTTTTTCCAATCTCTGTGGGGAATTCGGAATGTAAGTGTAAAACGGATTTTGAATGGTCAATAAGTCAATTCAGTCTAATTGTCGTCATTGACTAGTTAAGAATCTGTCACATTAATTGTTGCTCAAACATTGTTCAGACAATGATGAAAATGCCTTAGGTAATTATGAAATCTTCCGCTCTCAATTCGTCAAATGAGCAGGAGTGGTTATGTATCCTTCAAAATTCAAGAAGCAAAGTGCAGTTGCAATACTTTTGTCGATGGTACTTGCTGTACTAGGTATAGGAACCTGGACATCAACAACCAGCTTTGCAGCTGACTTTCAGTTTTCGGGTCCGGCCGCCGGCTATGTGAATGTTGAATCAGCGGTATTCACGGTTACGACAGGCGGAGGCTTCAATGGAAATATTCGTGTTCAAATTGAAGGCGCAGGGCTTGATGCTACGGAAGTTTTGAATTTTAAAGGCAGTGATCTCTTACAGTCATTTACAATTACGCCAACTCAAATCGGAACTGTAACTCTTACTGCTCGCTCACAGACAGGTAATCCCCAGGAGAATGCGATTACCTATGTGGTGGGTAATGGTCCAACTCCAACTCCAACTCCAACTCCGACTCCAACTCCAACTCCAACTCCAACTCCAACTCCAACTCCAACACCAACTCCAACTCCAACTCCAACTCCAACTCCAACACCAACACCAACTCCAACTCCAACTCCAACTCCAACTCCAACTTCTTCTCCAAGTGCACGATCGCTGACAATCTATACGGGAGGAAGTGGTGCAACTTCATTAAGCAAGAAGAGTGCAGAGCTAAATTTTGTTCCAGTGACTGCAGCTGTAGACCAGAACTTCAAAATCTGGATCTATGATCCGGAGAACATTACGCAATCGCTGAATTCACCTGGAATCTTTTACAAACTAAGCAATGGCGACGGAAATTGGACCTTTATTGGAGCCAATAAGGATGGAACTATTTTCCAAAAAATGGCAGCGGGTAGCTACGTTCTTGATACTGTCGAGCCTAATTCAAATACCAGTAAGTATTCGCGCAGAACTTACTCGTTCGTTGTTGACGAAAGAGGAGCAGTTTCCTTTCTTGGCCTTCAACCCAATTCACTGGGTATTTTCACTGTCACAATCAATCTCAATTCACCAAAACCAACTTTTGTTCCAAAAAACCAATGTCAATTACTCGGCCAAGATGGAGATGTAGCTTTAAATAACGGTTTTCCTCGTCGGGCTGATCGCCTACCAACATCTGGAGTCATTCGAGCTCTTATGATTCCAGTTGATTTTCCCGATGTGATTGGCGCAGGAAATCCCGCCGAGATCTATTTTGATATGGCGAAAGGCATGGATGATTTCTATCGCCGAATCTCTGAAGATCAGGTTTCCTTCTCTTTCCAGATTCTTCCCAATTATCTGCGCATGAATTTTCAATCTAATGCTTACAACCTTGGTACTTGGAGTGGCGGTGATTCTCTTGGATATTATAAAGCGGCGGTGGCGGCGGCAGATTCGTATGTCGATTACTCAAAGTTTGATGTGGTGTATGTGTTAAGTCCAAAAAATATTCCATGGAGTTCTATCGCCTATGGACCAGCTTTCCCAATGCGCATTGAAACTAGCGACGGCGATCTGATGAATGGCTCTATCTCAGGCGCAGACGCTTATCAAAATTTTCCAGGCGCCGATTGGAAGTGGATAGCACACGAAACTGGACACTTATTCGGTCTGCATGATCTTTATACAACAAATGGTCGAAAGGAAACGTATGGTTCATGGGACATCATGTCCCTTAATTGGAGTGTTCAAGCAATTGAGCTCAATGCTTGGAATCGATATATCTCTGATTGGCTCAAGGAATCACAAATTGATTGCCTCACACTAGATTCTTTAAGCAGTACGCCGGTATCACGAAGTCTGGCACCTCTTGTTAAGAGTCTCTCTGGCACGAAAGCACAATTGATAAGGCTTAGCTCGTCCAAGATTCTTGTTGCTGAATACCGTATCTCGGGTGGATTCGATGTGATTCCTCAAAGTAATGAAGGAGTACTTATCTACACAGTGGATATGCAAGTTCCATCGATCAAAGGTGGATGGATGACTCAACGCAGGAGCGGATCAATCAAGGAAGACTTTACGGATGCAACCTTAAAATCTGGTGACTCAGCCATTGTTGAGGGAATTAAGATAGAGGTTATCTCTCTATCTGAGGTTCGAGCCGATATAAGAATAAGCAAGTCTTAGCAATGGGCCAGATAAATGTAGTTGGCATCGAATACGCGTTATCTGATGGTCGCGTTCTACTTAATGATGTCTCATTTCGCGTTGGCGATGGTTCTAAAGTGGCTCTCATCGGCCCTAACGGTTCAGGTAAGACCACTCTCTTTAGAATGATTGCTGGCGATCTCCAGCCAGATTCGGGACAAATTATTATCAACGGTGGACTTGGCGTGATGCGCCAGTTCATTGGATCCATTCGCGATGCTTCAACCGTGCGCGACTTACTTGTTTCCGTTTCACCACTTCGGATCCGTAGCGCTGCTGCTCTTCTCAAAGCAGCAGAAGAAGCGATGGCGCATAGTGATGC
>Ga0208465_1000246_pt1 | contig 16669 bp, 28 predicted proteins | sample LakMenEpi31Aug10_FD_150749 | JGI IMG/M metagenome (GOLD analysis project Ga0208465, IMG submission 150749) | Freshwater microbial communities from Lake Mendota, WI - 31AUG2010 deep hole epilimnion (SPAdes) | ecosystem: Environmental > Aquatic > Freshwater > Lake > Epilimnion/Euphotic zone ...
CCAGGCCCAGGGGCCAGGCCCCAATGGACGGCTAGGCTACTGTCCATAGTACACTTAGACTATAGTACAACTGTCCTATAAGACCTGCTTATCACCCAATAAACATAAGAAAAGGCCCCCCAGATTGGAGGCCATTAACTATAAGAACTGTCTTCAATACTTATAGAGATTTAGGCGGAACATTCACCATGGTTAGGTGTTGTTTAGCGCGGGTAACTAGCACGTAGCATAGATTATCCTCCTGCCCAAGTTCCCACGGTTGCTTAGCCCATTTGCTAGGAGAATATGTGTTCATTCCTAGAGCAAACACTCTATTCCATTCTCTACCCTTTGCCTTATGAATTGTAGATAGCGTTAGAACTTGTTGTTTGCCGGTTTCGGTATCACCAAACAGCTCCCGAATCTTACCAATTAATATATCCAAAGAATCCGAATCCTCGCACTGATATATAAAAACCTTAAGAGTTTCCGCCTGATCTTCTACAACCTGGCACCTAGAATCGTTGCCCTTTTCTTTATGCTTGGCGATCTCTTTAGTCGCCCATTCTTCTAACCGAATCTCTAATTCTCCAACATTCTTTACAGTCTTCCAGCGCATGGCTAGTTTAATCAATCCCTCACCGATTGAACGGCCTTCTACTCTACAGGCAACCGAGTTACGGATCAATTTGTATGCTAACTCCACCAAAGGTTTAGTATTACGACAGATGATAACATCCTGGGGTTTGGATATCTTAATAAGATCACCAATCTCACAAGCATCAACTATACCATCAGGTGCAGTTTCGTGAGCCTCAATATGATTGACCCAACGATTGGCCACCTTAACTATATTCTTAGGGCACCGATAAGTGACCGTAAGAGGCAGAGTTTCTGCCTTGAATTCTGCCCGAATGTTATTCAGTGATTCGCTATCCGCCCCAGTAAATCCATAAATCGCCTGGCAAGGATCGCCTACAGCGATTAACCTACCATTAGGCTTTAACATCATTTTAACTAGAGCACGTCTGGAGGCATTAGTATCTTGCGCCTCATCTAACAAAATATAATCATACTGCCAAATCTTCATTCTATTAAGAATAGGAAGATATATCATATCACTAAAGTCTACAATTTGTGTCAGTGAATTGCTCACCTTAAGAAGATATTGTGCAGCATCTATTCCTTGTTCTTCACTTATATTGTTGGGGAGCGTTTCTGCTATATTATAATGATTTAACATCTCTAGCCAATTATCTAGATTATTCTCCAATACTGCTCCTATTCCACACTCTTTAGCCATTGCGGCTGCGGATATAACAAACGACTGTAGAGTTTCATATTCACCAGTGAATTCTCTACGGGCAAGTTCCCGTAGTTTGTTGCCGTCAACCTTAACGCGACTTACGGCCCTACGAATAGCACCAAAACCGAAACTATGAAGTGTTCCTACCTTAATAGGAAGATTAAATGGGGCAATTTTAGATTCTATCTCAGTTGCGATTGACTTGTTAAATGCACAGAATGCCCCGTTGCCTTGAGCAACTTTAGACATTTCAATCAAGGTTGTTGTTTTGCCGGCACCAGCTACCGCTTCCAGAACGAGATTGGCGCGGGAAGATGTAACAAATTGAACAGCGGCGGTTTGCTGGGAGGAGAGTGAGCGAGCCATAGGGGTTTCCCTGGATTACTCAGACATTCTAGCACACTGGCAGCGGAACCGCAACATTTTCTTAAATTATATTAAAAGGCAGGGTTAGCGTGCCGTTTTGTATAAACGCGATTCGTTCGCTTCTATTCTGTTGTCTAATCTATTCTAGCAACTGCCGGTGGAATATGTCAAGCCTTCTAACCATTAGGATTGCTTATCACCCAATAAACATAATAAAAGGCCCCCAATAAGGAGGCCCATTAACTATACTCACATATTCTGAATATCAATATCAAGAGCTAAAGTAGTGTTAGGCTGCTTAAGTCTAATAATATCCCCCATAACTTCGCGCCGGCAAACTACACCAGTCCAACCCATAATTGACTTCGAGAGTCTAACAATTTGTATATCAGTTAGACAATCTGTTCTGATAATCTCCTGCCTGCTATAGCAGTCGTTAACACTGTTATCAATAAGGCCGACTTTTTCAACTATAATCTTAATCATGGCCGGGGTGTTGCTTTGGGACCTTCATATCCTACATCATCGGATGCCCTACAACCGACCAACCATTGATGATCTTATCTTATGTGTCCGATAAGCAACGCTAATGTTCCAAACTGCTCCAACCATGCTAGGATAGTTTCAAGAACAAAATAAGAGCGAACGACTCGCGTTTATAGAAAATGCCACGCTAATCCTGCTCTTAACTAATAATATAAAGATATAATAAAAGGCCCCCCAATAAGGGGGCAATTAACTATGCAAGATCGCTCACAACTTCTGTACCATCCAGATAATGTGGAACACCGGCAATATAATCAATCGGCTCAAAGTTTCCGACTACATCCCACGTTTCGGTGGTGAGAAAATTGTTTAGGGCAAACTCTGCAAACTTCATTGCGCCATCATTAGTCTTGAACTGCCCCAGATAATAATTGCATTCAGTAGTTGGGCCATCTGAAGTCATCTCAACCTTTACAAATAAGATTCCTAATTCTCTACCAGAACCTACCGTAAAGTTGATATAATACTGGAAGTCGTCAAATGCTGTTCGTATCGTATTGCTGTAAATGCCCCCTACAATCTGTTCTTGATTGTTTAGATAATTCCATACCAAACTTTGGTCTAGACCGATAGCCATAAACTTGTTGTTAATCATGGCCGGGGGTGTTGCTTTGGGACTCTTTAAGAATAAACCGGTTTGGCTAGTCTGTCAAGCCTTGACCGATAAGCGTTTCTTATCGTTGAATAAACATAAGAAAAGGCCCCCGATTGGAGGACCTTAACTATACCGAAATCATCCAGGGAATTGTGTAGACAAGAAAGGAACTTCCGTCCAGATTCCTATAACCTTTGTATCATCCTGAAAGGGTTTAACTATAGACCAAACTTTATTGCGACTGAATAGATTACAGCCACAAAAATGCATAAGAATTCTGTTTAACCTTTCCTTAGTAGATTTGGGACCTCCACTTACACGCAGAATTACAACTTTACGCTTGAAATCTACTGCTGCGAACAGCTTTTTCTGGTGGTAAATGTTTAGAGCATCTTCACTACATTTGTGATTGAAGTTTCTACCCGTTAGCACTACAGCATCGGTACGGTAGTTATAGTAATTCTGATGCCGGATTGCCTCAATCAGACTGCGAATGGCTGGAGATTTAGAAGGATAATTATTGGCATCATTAAATATATCAATCATTGCTTGATATTGTTTAGCCACTAAAATGGCCTCATAATAAGCAGTAAAGGCTACCTCGCCTGTTTTTTTGACTCTAGTATATCCTGCTGCCCTAATAAGTTCTGCACGGGAAGCATAATCGCTTCCTTTCTTGTTGTGCTCAAGTAGAGCTAATCCCGTAAGTCTTTCTTGTGTTGTGTAGTCAATAACAAGCTGTTGGCTGGTCATTTGTTTACTGGCAACCTGCCAGTGATTGGTTGACTTGCTTAGTATAGGGGCAGTTCTGGCTGATACTGGCTGCTGGTGTGCCAGTTGTAGAAGTGTCTGAGAGGCACCCACAAGCGTCTACAATGGCCTTAGAATACTCTTAACAACCTAGGACAGCGAACGACTCGCGTTTATAGAAAATGCCACGCTAATCCTGCTTGTTTATAAAAATATAAGAATATAAGAAAAGGCTCCCGAAAGAGCCTCTATAAGTTATGCTAATGCTCCAAGATTGCCTAACTGTATGGCTATCTTATGGGCGGCAATTCGTCGGTCGTTTAACATAAAAGTTGTCCGACCTTTGGAGATCCTACAACTAATTTTAATATCAGTAAATCGCCCCTCTCCGGCATAACCTTGGCAGTGTAAGTCTGCCTCGCCTATAGCCCTTCCAGGCAAACCCATATTAGAAAGGGCTAACGTTTCAACATCCTTTCGCCGTTGGAAGTTCTGATCAAAGCTGGCGAGAGTGTAGGAAGCCATTAGACTTGAGCGGTTGACTTGTTTATCCTAGAGGCAGTTCTGGCCGTTACTAGCTGCTGGTGTGCCGGTTGTAGAAGTGTCTGGAAGGGGCCTAGAAGAGCCTGCAAGGTGCTTAGAATACTCTTATCACCATAAGACAGCGAACGACTCGCGTTTATAGAAAATGCCACGCTAATCCTGCTTGTTTATAAAAATATACAAAAAAAGAAGAGAACCGAATCTCTTCTTATATCTTTATATCAGTGCTTAGAACTCCAGGCTATAATCTTATTGGCTGCTACTTCAATAGAATCTGTATTACATTTACGAAACTTTTCTGTTTCAGACCTATTGAATTGTTCAATCTTACCTGCTCCGATATGAAACATAGCATATCGGGAATTATGATAAATCCCGTTAATCCACTGTTCCATTGGATCTAACGAAACCTTGACGATTAGACTGGCATTTTCTTCTCCACCTAGAGTGGATCTTTCCACATAATAATAAGGAAAGATTCCACTCAATAGTTCAATCAATTTGGTCTCGTCTTCGGTGGATGGGATGAACATTTGTATGGTTCTGGTGACTTTCTAAGAATAACAGGCTTGACCGTGGTTGTCAAGCCCCTGAACGATAAGCGTTTCTTATGCCAAGCAGAAGTCAATAGTAGTTTTTACTCCATTGTTTACTTCAATCAACTTTAATGGTCCATCTTTTTTATCTAAGAAAGACCTAGCCTTTTCATAGGTCTTAAACTTACCTAAACAAGTGTCAAGAGTTGGGCCGAATTGATTGAAAGATGACCCTGGTCTTACTACTTCATAGGTTGACATAATCAATCCTCAGTGGTGGTTGACTTTTTAAGAATAAACCATCTGCAAGGGTATGTCAAGCCTTGAATGATAAGCATTGCTGATGGCCCGAAGGCTTGACATACATTAAGAGGTAGAATAATCTACCTCTTATTAGTTTTTATTGAAATTTACCCCTTGCAACCTGTAGTTCAAGAATAAACTTATCAAGTTCTTCTTTTTTGTAGAAGTATATATTACAACTGCGGCCAGCATCATTCCAAACCTCAACGCTAACAATCGTTTGAACCCCTTCTGTAACCGGGTTGCCATTAGTTCCACCATATTCTCGCTTAATATAGTAAACTTCATAAGTATCTAAACCAGAGAGCGGAAGAATTGGCGTGTTATTGTAGATTTCTTCCCGTTCTTTGCGTCTCTGTTCTTTATAATCTTCTACTTGTTTGGCCACTTCTTCTACATTTTCGGTTATACCAACCTTTTTAATTGCACCATTAAGATCATGTTTGGGAAAATTAAATGCTGCAGCAGAGTGAACACTAGTATCTGTATCTTGGGCCAGAAGCCTTAGGATACTTGTTGGGGTGTTTCCATTCTGGAGATCGATAATGTCCTGAATCTGTTCAGTGGTGGCCATTTGATCTTGTTGCTTTGGGACTTTTTAAGAATAAACCTTTTTAGTCAGCCTGTCAAGCCTTGAATGATAAGCACTGCTGATGGTCCGAAGGCTTGACATACTGACTTCTCTGCTGCTATACTTTAAGAAAGAAAATAAGCGAACGACTCGCGTTTATAGAAAATGCCACGCTAATCCTGCTCTTAGATAAAAATATAAGAATATAAGAAAAAGCCTCCAATAAGGAGGCATAAGAATATGTTTATCGATCAATAATAAATCCTATTTTGTGTACCCCATCAGGAATTTCTCCAAGTATAACTTCATATTTGTAAATACCGTTATTTTCATTACTTACCTCGTGAAATGGAATCTCAACTTCTAATAATTCGTCGGGATCAATACAATCAATTCTAATATCATCTCCAAAATACTCGGCGGTTTCCTCCGGTAAGGAAACCTCCATTTCTTTACAAAATTGTAACACTTTAATGTGTTTTTGGTGCTCCAGATCTAAAGGTGAGCGAAAACCCTTTACACTGATTGACACTGACATTGTTTTGATTGGTTGGGGACTTTTTAAGAATAACAGGAGTTTAGGCGGTTGTCAATGGTTGATTGATAAGAACTGCTTATCGTTACCAATTCGCTGCAATTTCCTTGGCATTATCGCCAAGGAAACTATAACAAGCATCGGGAACTGGCCTACCCAAAATTTGACAACAACGCACCAATTCATCGCCGTCTGCCTGTATCCTGACCATGCCGTAGCAATTTACATTTAACCATTTCTTGGGGTCTTCGCTGGGAGTGGCTGGAATGTAGGCCATGGCGCCATTCAAATCACGGGCAATTAACATGGTTGCGGAGATCTGTTGACCTGTTCAGTATAGGGGCAGTTCTGGCTGATACCGGTTGGTGGTGTGCCAGTTGTAGAAGTGTCTGAGAGGCGTCTGGATGGGGCTGTAATGGCGTTAGAATACCTTTAACACCATAAGACAGCGGGCGAACCGCGTTTATAGAAAATGCCACGCTAACCCTGCTCTTAGATAAAAATATAAGAATATAAGAAAAGGCCCCCGAAGGAGCCTTTATATTACCAATTATTACTAAACCTTATTTTATATACACCAGACGAGATCAAGATGGGCCGTGCAGGTTAGGCGTAAACCACGGGAACCACCCGTCAATAAAAAAGTTGTACGTGTGACATTTGAAATCTGGGCCTACAATAACCCAATGTCCGTCCGGATTACATCCTGGTAGCCCAATTTCAGTCCAATATATCCAGGCTCTCCTAGTTGTTCTCTTCGTGAATTCAGATGGCTCTACACCTACCTTTACCATAACATCTTCGGTGGGTAAATCTGCAATCTGGGCCCATATGGGGCAACCAGTCTTTGGTGCGGATTCAATTGGCTCCATTTTTTGGCCGTTAACGGTGATAGTCATGGTGGTTTGGATCGGTTGACTTGTTCAGTATAGGGGCAGTTCTGGCTGATACCGGTTGGTGGTGTGCCAGTTGTAGAAGTGTCCTAGAGGCGTCTGGATGGGGCTGTAATGGCGTTAGAATACTCTTAACAACCTGACACAGCGTAAGAAGCGCCTAAACACAAACGGGCACGCTAATCCTGCTCTTTTTAAGAATATAAATAATACCAAAAAACCTCCAATAAGGAGGCTATTGTTTATACTGACTGTAAGAACTGTAAAGACTTAACTAAATCTCTTTTTACCCATGTTGGTAGATTATTATACTGATCACTTTCAATAATATCTTCATGGATGATTAGACATCCTTTGATATAACAATTACCTTTCCGACCTTTCATTTCATTTACATTATTTACGGTTATTGCGGCTTGCATATTCCAAAAGAAAGACGAAACATTGTCGGCTAATTTCTGGCTGTTACTACCCTTAAGGTTTAGCCTATTAGCTAGTCTCCTGCCCGTCATTGTTGAAAAATGACGTAGAAACGGGATCTGTTCATTGGTGGGGAAGGGGCAGATCATCGGCTTGCCTGGGGTGGTTGACTTGTTTAGTATAGGGGCAGTTCTGGCCGTTACTGATTGGTGGTGTGCCAGTCTTAGAAGTGTCCTAGAGGCACGTCTGAAGCGTCTGCAATGGCCTTAGAATACTCTTAACAACCTAGGACAGCGAACGACTCGCGTTTATACAAAACGGCACGCTAATTCTGCTCTTAACTAATAATATAAAGATATAAAAAAAGACTCCCGAAGGAGCCTTATTAAATCAATCAACAAGAAGGTTGAAAGTATATCTTATCGGTTGGAGTCATAATTGTAGTAATAACTCCATCATCACTTACTGTAGTCTTTTCCTCTAACCAATAAAATGCAGTTTCAAGTCTGCCACCCTTTCGTATAAGTTCTCTTTCCTCTTCAGTTAGATTATCCCACTTGTTTAATACTTTACGACCATCCAGGCCGATTGTAAGTAATAGGGTGTGCTTATCAAGCATTGATTGCCATTTAGCATAAGCATAAGACGTTAATGCCTCTTGCTTATATTTTGGGAGCCTCTTAAAGGCTGGCTCCGCGTATAGATTATTAAGGCCATCTTTGGCATGGTTTAGATTTTGTCTGTAACTTACTGCCGCAGATATGGCTCCATTGATTCTGGCCTGATAGTTTGAATAAACATCGGTGGTGGCCATGGTGGTTTGTGGGGCTGGGGGACTTTTTAAGAATATCAGGAGCTTGAGAGGTTGTCAAGCCCCTGAACGATAAGCAGTTCTTATCAGTATACAAAGGGTAGAATCTTATCACGTAGGGCATAAATTTCATCGTCTAATTCTTTGATTTTATTAATTGTGGCTTCAACTTCATCTAGTGTGTATTCTGTATATTCTTTCGGTTCTTTAAGACTGCTAAGATCATCAAAATTAATCCTTGCAATATCGAAATGTTTAGTTGCTCTTTCGGTTCTGTGTTCTGATACTGAATACCTATAAGAAACTTCTGCAGATATACTACAAGAATAAAAGTGAAATATAATAGAACACCCGTAACCAGCTCTGAGAATGTCCATCTCATCACTGATCTTCTTAATAAAAGTTCTATAAGGAGTGGTCTTGATTACCTTCTTACCGATATAGGGTTCTAGAATTGTGTTTATCTTATCGTTAATTTCCCTGGCCAGTCTGTTGACTAAATTGGTGGCTTCAACTTTGGCAGCGAGTGTCATGGTGGTGTGGTTGTGGGCAGTTGACTTTTTAAGAATATCAGGAGCTTGAGAGATTGTCAAGCCCCTGAACGATAAGCATTTCTTATCATTCAAAAATGATGTTTTCGTCTAAAGAATTAAACCCGGTTAATTCCTTAAAAGAATTCTTAAGATACTTAATGAGTGTAGTGATATTTTTACCCTTAAACTGTGCCAGATCAATTATATCATCGCCATACTCAATCTCATCGGGAATCTCTAGAATTTTGATCTTACCTGTTACAATATGAATAGGATAGAAATACCATCTGCTACCCATAAACTCGCTTCGGTTTTGAGCATCTGAAACTGTAGGGAATTCCCCTTCAGTTACCTTTTCACCGTCAAGAGCGAGACAGACAAGTTTGTAAGACATTGTGGTGGAGTGGTTGACTTCTTAAGAATACCCGGTTTTTAAGGGCTTGTCAATGGTTGAATGATAAGCAGTTCTTATCCAATATGAAATATCAATTTCCTTTAGTGTTTCAAGAATATTACCGGGAACTAATACTTCTACACTATCAGCATAAAATACCTTAAAGGCGCGATCTATTAGGGCAATTTCTAACGGCCCCATAAGATAGGGAGCACAACCAATCATAACACCTTCACACTTATCTCTATGGCCACCGTCATAAAGAAACCTATAATCACTTGCAATGTAGGCTATATTTTTAGCCCTTTGTATTATGGGAAGCTCGCTAAGTGTAAGAAGTTTTCTAACCTCTTGGAGCATATCATCAATGTGAATATCAACAATTCCTGTGGCTATTTGTTCTGCGGTTGCATCGTGTTGAGTTAGATTGATAATGGCCATTTGATTGGAGGTAAGTTTATAAAGTTACGGTAGTTCATCCTTAGTTTTGATAAGTTGATTCAGAATATAATTAAATGCTCGTTTCATATCTTCGGGTGATACCTCTACTTCCACTAACTTTTCTTCGGTATCAAAACAATAAGAACATGTATTACAAGAATACCGACGCACGGTTACATCACCAGATTCTAAAAGCTTATGTGTTGTTAGAAGATGGTTACGGTCGTAACCATTACAGATTGGACATTGGGCCATTTGAGGCGGGGCAGGGGGACTTTTAATAATATACCATTTTCAGGTTCGCTGTTGTGGTGGTGGGTCAGTTGTAGAAGTGTCTGGAAGGCACCTAGAAGAGCCTGTAGGGGGCCTAGAATACCTTAGACAACCTAGGACAGCGTAAGAAGCGCCTAAACATAAACCGGCACGCTAATCCTGGGCTCTTATAAAAATATAACGAATACAAAATAAGACTCCCCCGAATGAGAGAGTCTTATCTTAATGGATTAGGGCATGTTGAGGGCCTCTTATTGATTGGGGGAAGCAAGAATTGTTAGAGTTTCTGATGGAGTGTTGTGAGTGGATTAGAGCATGATGGGAACCTCTCTTTCTTCTTAAGAATAACAGGGGCTTGAGAGTTTGTCAAGCCCTTAATGATAAGTGTTTCTTATTGGAGAAACATTCCACTTTCAAAGGGAACATCTTTACCATTATCATTTACGAACCATTCAAAGTTCTTTTGAAAGATCCCCCAACCACGAGATTGAAGTATAGCATTTAGCCGGCTCTTTGTGGTTTTTGTTTGCCAGCCGCCATCAAAGATTTGGATAAAATTACCACCAATTTTGGCAATAAGATTGCCGTGGAGTAGAACTTTAATAACTCCATCTTCGGTGATTACGGTAGTGTTACCACCGCCGAAGTTCCTGCCATTGGAGATGGCTTGATTCATCTTCTGTTCAATGATGCGGGTCATGTGTCTGGGGGGTGGTTGACTTTTTAAGAATAACAGGGGCCTGAATGAATGTCAAGCCCCGAATGATAAGAACTTCTTATTGGTCAATTATCTATTTCCAAAATGGGCCAAAGTAAACCGCCAATAATTCCAAAAGGAATGGCGAATAGGATAACACCTACGGGGCCAAGATAAAAACCAGAAAGACCACTAATAGTCATAACAAACAGCAGATTGAAGTAATTGATTTTCATGTTGATGGTTGCTTTGGTTGAGGACTTTTTAAGAATACCAGGTTTTTGTCGGGCTGTCAAGGGGTTGGATGATAAGGAGTTCTTATGCTGACCCTGCCATCCCTCAACCATCTAACAACCGGCTTCAATGATTTTTGGTCTGGCCACTTATAATAGCCGTCATCTATTAAGTTTTTGCCTACATGTGTAACCTCAACCTCTTCATTATCCACGTTCAAATAAATCGAGGTGCCGAACTGGGCTGCGGCATCGGCACTGAAATAAGCATGGCGTGGGGTTTCATCCATGTTTTCAAGGGTAGTCATTTGATTGGGTTTGGGACTTAACTATAATACCACATTTTGTGTGGTGTGGTGAATGTGTGTGCCAGTTCTTAAGGTGTCTCTTGAGCATAGACGAACTTAACGAATTCTCCTACTTTATTATCATCGTGATAGCAATCTTGCATTGATTCTAACTTACAATAAACATCAAGATAATGATCTCCTAGGTAATTCATAAGGAATTGACCATATCTTAGCCCTTTGCTATCGTGGCAGTATGCACTGTTGGCCTCTGCAAAGAACCTATCGGGACAGAATGACATTTGTTTTGGTGTTGTGGAAGAATCAATTAACAGAGTAGCCAATATAACCGTATGCTGCTGCAATACCAGCAGCAACGGGAACCTTTAATGCCCGACATTTACAAGCCTGCCATAAAGGTTTTAATTTGGGTTCATAAATTAACACATGCCAATCTACTGCATCTGATAATGTCGGTAGACCGTCTAAATCCATTTCAAGACTATGACGTTTTACGAATCTTAGTGCAGATTCGTTTAGTCTCTCCTTATCGGATTCGGTGAATGAACGAATAATAGAAAGGGACATCGGTGGAATCGGTTGACCTTCTTATTGTAGTGGGCAGGCGTGGGACCGATGGGCGAGTGTGTGCCAGTTGTTGGGGTGGTTAGCTATATTTTGATATTTTCTTGCGTTTTTATTTGTGTGCATGGTGTTTAGGGTCTTACTGGCTAAGTCCACTAAGACGGGACACCTTCTAAGATACTTTAACTGCATTTAATACTCAATAAGACCTTCCATTACTCAATAAGACCTTCCATTACTCAATAAGACCTTCCATTACTCAATAAGCTTAATATGCTCAATATACTTAATAAGACCATTCCTTTATGCTTTCATACGCATATCCATTCAATAAGACCTTAAAACTTATTCCTTTATGCTTTTAGACACATATTTGTTTAAAATGATTAAAATACGTTTTTTTAATACTCATAGAGATTTTTTGAATAGTTTAATGGGACCATCTTCGCTCCACACGAATCTTTGCCTCTTGAATTGTGGGTGGGTGGCTTATGTTGCTCTAGTTGTTCTTTCAGTTTATTCAGTTGATCTTCGGTTTCTTGAATAGTCTGGAGCAGTTGTTGGGTATTCATTTGTTTTGGTGTGATTTTTAAGATGTCAAATTGGCTAGAATGATATACCGACCACAAACCGGAACTTGTCCATGTGAGGCAAGCATCTAGAGAACTGTTATCCATATAAAATGGATACTTTTCGGATAACCAAGATGTCAACACAGAACTAGAATCCTCGATAATTCCGGTGCGAATTTCGCCATTTCGTAGCGTAACGGCTACTTCTTTGTTGAGAAAGTCAGCAAGATTGATGGTCATTTGGGGCTTTTGGTTCGGTTGACTAGATCAGTATAAGGGCAGTTCTGGTTGGTTTTGTTGGCCGTGTGCCAGTTGTTCAGGTGTCCTCTGAGGATATATTATCTTCCAAGGGGAAACGTATCACTATTCCCAAACTCCTTTATGATGAATACAACAAAACTTTGGTCCTGTTTTTAATGATGCAAACAATCCTTGGTCATCATCAGCCGTTGCAACAATTTCCACAAAGGAATCGCCAGCATTTCGTTTTTCGGATGCAGTTGTATTTGGAAAATCACAATACCCGTTTTCCCAATATTGACAAGATTCGCAATATCTCTCTGCCGGAGGAACATACTCTTCAATTTTTACAATATCCTGTGGGCATTTCATATTACCAACCCATTTGCCGTCTTGGTGGTATTCTTGGTCGTTTATTTGATAAGGATAATCTATAAATTTATTATATCTTACAGTTCCGAATTCTGTTGAACTATTGCGGGTTGTGATGGTTACAACCTTATTAACATAGTCTGCAAGATTGATGGTCATTTGTGCTTTTGGTTTGGGTGACTTTTGTATTCTAGAGGAAGAGGTGTTAGCGTGCCAGTTGTTCATAGCATCCTACATATTCGCCAAAATAAACTTCACGTCTAATTTCATTCCTTAAGACCTTATACAAATCCTTAAGCTCTTCAACAAAGGAAGAATCTTGAATAAGTGGATTATTTGCATCAATGTATTTCTTATCGATTAAAGATCCAGGAATCGCAGTATAAAATTCATAAGAACCAAACCAGTCTACATCAATGATCTTATCGGTTGCCATATCAATAAACCACAGGCACGGATAAGAAACATACGAAAGATTATACTTTTTACAGAACGGTTCAATATGGGCCTCTCTAAATTTTCTTCCGAGTAAGACCATCTTGGTTTCCCATTCGGAATTTATTCCCTGTATTGAATTGTTAAAAAGGAGACATGAATGTTTCATGGTGTTTTTAAGAATAGCAGAGAGTGGTGATACGGTGCCACTTAAGAAAGTGGGGCTCCCGTTTAAGAGTTTCAGAATTGAATACTCTTAAGATCCTCATTCTGGCATGAGGCGATTAGTTGCTTAAGGGCCTCATACTGTTTTGTAGTTACCTTAAACTCTTTGACTGGATTGTAGTTGGGATTTTGTGCAACTCTATAGCGAACACCAGAATCCTCATCTTGAGCAAGAATTGTTAGAGTTTCGGGTGGTGTGTTGGGGTTGTTTGCAACTCTCCAGCGAACAAGACAATCCTTATCTCGGGCAAGACTTGTTAGAGTTTCGGGTGGTGTGTTGGGGTTGAGTGCAACTCTCCGGCGAACATCATAATTCTCATCTCGGGCAAGAATTGTTAGAGTTTCGGGTGGTGTGTTGGGGTTGCGTGCAACATTCCAGCGAACACCAGAATACTCATCTCGGGCAAGAATTGTTAGAGTTTCGGGTGGTGTGTTGGGGTTGGTTGCAAGTTCTTTCCGCTCTTGAAGCAGAAGTTTACTGACATCGGGAGTGTTGACTTCCTTAAGAGCCTTAAGAACGGCTTGAGCGAATTGTTCGGGAGTGTAGTTCATGGGATGAGTTTGGTTTACTTTTAATGATAGCCCAACTATTCTTAACCGTTGAGCTAGAGTGTGACAGTTTTCTAAATGGCCGCGTTTCGGCGAACCTCATCAAAGGTGTATTCTTTAAGAATTCTACCATTCTCATAAACAGTTTCAAGAACTTCAACGTCATCTACTTCAATTGAAGAACACTTCATTGCAAACTTTTGAGTGTCTCGGTCTACACCTTGAAGAAGAAGTTTACTAAGATCAGTATCGTTAAGAGATTCAAGAGCTTTGAGAACGGCTTGAGCGAATTGTTCGGGAGTGTAGTTCATTTTAGAATTGGTTTGGTATATTTTTAATGATAGCCCAACGGTTAAGAACAGTTGGACTAGAGTGTGACAGTTTTCTAAATGGCTGCGTTTTGACGAACCTCGTCAAAGGTGTATTCTTTAAGGATTCTACCATTCTCATAAACAGTTTCAAGAACTTCAGTGCAATCGGTTCTACCCTCTAAATCGGTAAAGAATCCATCATCGTTTTTATAGAGAGTGATTCTGCCTTTTTTAGATTCCTTACCCTTATCTGTAATAGGAGCTTTGAATACATCATATTGAACGTCATCTACTTCAATTGAAGAACACTTCATTGCAAACTTTTGAGTGTCCCTGTCTACTCCTTGAAGAAGTTTACCACCTTGACCAAAGGTAATGTTATCAGCGGAATAACCGGCATTCATTGCCCGATAAAGAATACGGTCAATCGTATCTTGTGTAATTCCATCGCCCTGAATAACCCGAACCCGATTTAAAACCTTGAATCCTTTGTCATTTACAGTGCTTCCAAAGTGTTTATCTAGAATTTGAAGACAACGTGTAACAACTTCTGGTGGATTCCCGCTATCGGGGCGCAGTACAACAAACTTACCACCTTCAGTTTTCTCAATAATTTCTTCTTTAATGCTACCCATCAACTCCGCAAAGTTGTAAATATCGTAGGCATCACCAACGATAGCAACCATTGGATACTCGTCAAGGAATTTTAACATCTGACGAATGTATGCCAACTCATTCTTAGAGTCATTGGATAGTATAATTGCATTTTTATGCGCAATTGCCATATAAGAACAGGCTATACTATGTTCACTGGCTGGAATTGAATAGCCCGCAATGCCAATATTGTAATACTCTCTACCATAAAGAAGAGCTGTTAAATTATCAGTTGCCTGGAAGTTTACAAGGTGAGCCAGACCGCCAATGCCTGAACTTTCAAAAGATGATACACCTCTACTGCCAAAATCTACCAACTTAAATTCAATCAGACTAGGATCTCCGGTCTTAATAAGATAATCAAGAATGATTCTCTTGCTCTCGTATGAATTTGTGGCAACTGTTGTAGGATACCACACCGAACGAAGTAATGGGGGTTCAACATAGCTAGTCAGCCAGCCGCATTTACGGTCAGTGTTTTCTACAGTTACAAGAACATTCTTTGTAGGAATTACCAATCCTTCAGGAGCAGCTTTAATCCGTAGTGGAGGATGACCGCCGTGCTCTTTTAGAATATATTCCAAACCCTCACGATTAAAAGGCAATCCATGGGGTTTTACCAAAAGTTCGGTGAAATCAATATCATCTTGAGTAAAAGGTCTGCTGAGATTTTCTTTTAAGTACATCTGTAGACCAAAGAATACGACCTGTTCCCATAAACCGCCGCGACTCTCAATATATGAGAAACGATTAGTGAGTCCGGGTGGGTCTTGTTTGTACTGAGACAGTTTGTATGAATCAGTGTTAAGGATGAGCGTTTTGTTAATAGTCATTTAAGGTTCCTCGAAGGTTGTTGTTAAAAGATCGTCTCTAAGTTGTGTCAAAACTTGACCCAACCAGTTTGTTCCTTGCCAGTTCTTGGGGTCTTCAATTTCACCTTTAGGGCCAGTAAGACCGACACCCCATACTGTATCTGTTGGTGACGCCTCAACTAAATAAGTTCCGGCAGTCGCGATTAGACAGTCATATGCACTTTTGTTTTGAGTGAATTTGTAGTAGCAGCCCTCATAAACAATTTGCCTGGCTTGTTCGTCCCATATGCTCTTATCAAAGTTTTTAACTAACCTACCAAGCGCTTTTTGTTCTCTTGGTGACTTTGTATTCAAAATCAACTGAGCTGTGTCATTATCATCAAAAAGCAATGCCTTCTGATGCATCATATATTGCTCGGAAGTGTTATAATGAATCCAGGTGTCTGTGTCCATAAAAGGAGTATCCGCCCAGTTAGAAAGGTATCCTCCATAGAAAAACTCGTACTTGGTGTACTTTTCTAGATAATTCTGTTCTTCAAATTGTTTCATTTCAAAGATCCTCAAAATAGTTTGTAATATCTCGGATTCTTAGAAAGTGATTAATGATCTCGTAATGATCTTCAAAACACTTACTGGGATTAATTTCTTTAGATGGAATCCATTCTGCCGATTTTGCATCATCTCCTTGAATTACTTCTGGTTGGGGGCAATTGCCGTAGATTACTATATGAAAAGCATGTGTAATTGTTCGGCCTCTTGAACTCCGGTCTATTGAATCAAAAACCTGTGTTTCTGTCATATAGCCGGTTAAATCTAAATTAGTCTCCTCTTTAAGCTCCCTAAACATTGCAGCTTCTAGGCTCCTATCGGTTCCGGCATCCAGGAACCCACCAGGAAGAGCC
>Ga0208465_1000248_pt1 | contig 16512 bp, 19 predicted proteins | sample LakMenEpi31Aug10_FD_150749 | JGI IMG/M metagenome (GOLD analysis project Ga0208465, IMG submission 150749) | Freshwater microbial communities from Lake Mendota, WI - 31AUG2010 deep hole epilimnion (SPAdes) | ecosystem: Environmental > Aquatic > Freshwater > Lake > Epilimnion/Euphotic zone ...
GGTTTGATAGTGACAGCCATAAGATAATTGCTTCCCTTTTGGGTTCAGGGGTATTACGGGATCCACAAGGCGTGGCGATAGCAAGCCAAGGCTTTAGCCGTGGATCCCTGCAAGCCTAACACATTTAGAACGGAATGTCATCCTCATTGACCGGCGGCTGAGGGGGCTTACTCTTTGCCGTGCCGGAGGACTTAGAACCGCCAGACTTGCCACCCCCGGCTGAGGGCTGGCTAAGAAGCTGGAAATTACGACAATTCAGCACAAACTTGCTCTTTTGCACTCCATCTTTCTCCCAAGTCTCCTGCTCAAGCTCTCCCTGAACAATGATCTGAGTGCCTTTTTTGACGTAGTTAGTAACCGTTTCAACTTGTTTGCCCCAGACCTTGACGCTCAGCCAGAGGGCCTGCTTCTCCTCTCCGTTCTTGCGCTTGGGGTATGAGATGGCAATTGTGAATTCCGCAACGGAAGAGCCTGTCTCAAAATACCTGGCCTCGGGATCCCTGCCTACGTGGCCTGTAAAGGTGCAGCTGTTGAAAGATGTCATTTGTTGTGAAGGGGTTGGTTGAGGTTAGAACTCTGGTTCATTATCCTCCTCAAGGCCGAAATCGTCAAGCTCGGATGGTGAGGATTCTTGACTGGCGGGGAGGGATCGACGGAAGGCGGCCTCACCAACAATTTTGGGAGGCAGTGTGTAAAAGCAATCCTTAAGATAGATTTGTATGTATTTCTCGCCTCCCTCCTTTTCCCTGGGATACATATTTGTAATAGCACCTGACATGGTAATATAGTCACCACCATGTATAAATTCTTCAACTGGGCGTATTTTACGACCGTAGAACCTGCCACTTATGTAGTGAACCTCTCTCCCAGGTGTAGCAACCCGAATGGTGAGTTCTATGAACTTGCCATAGTCACCTTCCTCAAGCTTTGGCTCTTTTGTGACGTAGCCATCGGCGCATACTGTAATCATCGGTTTAGCGGACGTGGAAAGATTGAGCCCTCAAGCTCTTGGTAAACATTGAATCGCTCAATAAACTCATTTGCAGAGTCTTTAAGCTCTTTGATTGACATCAAGTGCAGATGGGGCTCTCGCCAATCATACAGGATGCAGATTGCGCCTTGCTCGATTGGCGGGTAGTCTCCAGTCTTCTTGTAAAGCTCCACATTATGGCCAAGTGAATAAGTTCCGATTTGGACTTTAGCCTCGGAATATCTCGATATAGGGCGAGGTTTCTTTTTTACGCCCTTCTCAAGGATGGATCTTGCTGATTTCCAGTCCCAGGTGGTGTACTTACCTTCAAACCAGCATCTTTTGTCTGGTTTTCCGGCAAATCCATGCCCACAGTAAAGCTCCTGCTCAAGCATGAGACTACTTTTTTGCAGCCCAGGCCACAAGGAGCAAGGTCCATTCTCTTCCTTTATCTTCTCAAGCAGTGGTGTTACATAGTGCATGTAACCAGGAACATTGTGATAGACAAGCTCCTCCAGCGAAGGCTGCTCTCTGCCGGATTCAATTCGACCATCCAGCAAGTAGTGCTCAATTTGGGCATGAATCAATGTTCCACGCCTTTGCCCTCTTGCGAGAATTTCCGCTGAATCCGGCTCACGCTCGGCCCAGTCACAAAGAGCTTTGTGCTTAGCAGGGTGGAAAAGTGGCATTGTCTTGCCAAGGATTGTGGAAACCCTTGCATACTCAATGCCATCTCTTTCGTAAAATTCGCGGTCGTCAGGCATTTAGCTACCAGTCAACCTCATCGTTTTCGGCGGGTTTTACTTTTGACAGGTCTACGCTGACTGCTGGGTGAAGCCGATCAGATGCGATAAGATGCGCGATCTCGCTAACCGTTTTGCCAGACATTTTAATGATAAGCGCCCCTACAAGTAGGTCTTTCGGGCTCTTTCGCTGCCCCCCTTCCGTGCTTACAGGCTTTCTTGATGCCTGAACAACCGGAGCTTGCCCAGCAGGCGATACACCATGCTCAGCAAGAACCTCTTCCCTGATTTGCTGACGCTCAAGCTCCTTCTCAAGCTTGGCTTTTTCGGCTCGGAGTGCCTCCAGCTCTGCACGCTCAGCCTCCTCAATGACAAGGCGATTCCATATTGACTTGAGCATTTCGGCCGTCTCAAGCCGTCGATTTGCTCCAGCCTTGGAGAACTCTTCTAAGCCTTCAATATCAATTGCGCTAAGTTCAATGAGTCTCGCCTGAGCTTCGTCAGCAGTAGTCACTCCATCGGAAAGTGAAGCAATGCGATCAAGCACAGCCTTGTGAGCGTCAATCCTTGCCTGCTCTCGTGCCTCAATTGCCTTGATCTCGTTTTCATGAGGCTCAATCAAGGACTGAACTGCAGACTGCAACAGCTTTGCTGCATCATCAACTCGCCTACCCCTTTCAAGGTGAACCGCTTTTGCGTCTTTCCTGGCTTGCTCAACTTTCGTTTTAAGTTTGCGCAACGAAAAGACCCAAGAACGTGCTTCCTTGTTTTCAGATTTATCTTCATAGTCAAACGCTTTTAACTGAGACTCTTCGGTGGCGATAGCAATTTCTGCAGCAAGCGCATCCCACCTCGATAGCGCCTGTGTTTCGCCTTGGGTTTTTGCTTGGATTGCCGAAGTGTTTTCTGTCACTTGAATAAAGAGTAAGGTTTAAGTTTTTGTGTGATCAACCGAAAGCGTCGTCTGCCGCTTGTTGGAGGCTCGCGGTTGACTCTTCAAGCTTTTTTGCGATGATCTCGATCACCTGATCGCCCTTGCTGTTTTGGCCAAGGTTCAGCTTTTCAGCATAAGCCGGGGTAAGGTTTGCGATCAGCTTGTCACGGATGGGCTCCTTGACTTGATCGAAATCTTCAACCCTCAGAATATGCTTAAGGGTCCTGATGCCGTTTGAGTCGATTCCACATTCTTGCATTTTGTTCATGAGCTTGTCCATGAACGCCTGATTTACCTTGTCAGCCTCAGAAGAAACGCTTTCCGTGGAGAGCGGCTTATCTTCAACACTTTGCTGATCCTTATCATACAAAGCAAGGCCAAACTGATTGCCAAATGTCATGAAAGCACGTTTCATTGCATCAGTGGCAGCCTCTTTGATAGCAGACTCGTGAGCTAGGCCAAGGTCAACGTCAATGCCGTGACCAGCGCCAACGCCTTCACGAATAACGCCTGCAACTTCGACACAAACGGTTGCGATGTAGGAAACACCCCACCCATCCCTTTTGTCACGGCCAATCTTCCTTTCTTTCTCGGCAACGCACTTGATGTCAACCAGTTTCTGGTCCCAAGCGCCAAAGCCAAAAATGCGATTTGCCTCACGAATCGCCCACCAGCCTTCAATGTAGGAAAGCTTGCGACCAGATTGCTCCCTTTGTTTGACAGCGGCACCAGAGAGAGTCTGGTTAAGCTCTTGGATCTGCTTCTCTGTAAAAGCGTTGATGTTCACGAATCGCGGGGTCGCACCCCAAACTGATGTACGCCTCTGATCCTACCATATTTACGAGTGCAAAGCCACCCATGAGCACAAAAGGCGCAACCAGCCTGAACCGGATTCTGCGGATCACCGCAAAGCTGCTCTTTGAAAAGGGGGAGGACGTGCCATCGGTTGCCAACCTGCTTCAGGGTTTCGTGACCCCAAGCATGGTAAGGGACTGGTACGAGCGGTACTGCGACGTGAACGGCATCGAACAATCAACGAACAGCAAGCGCAACCTCAGGAGGATGCCTATGCCGCCAATCGACTTCCAAGCGGTCCAGATCGAAAGACTGGAGGAGATGCTGGAGTTGCCAGCCAGCGACGATGACGACATGCCAGAGCCGGAGTGGTAGGCGAGGCTAGGCTTGACAGGCAAACGCCTCTCCCGGCCAGGCGAGTAGCTGGAGTGGCACCACAACAGAACAAATCACATGGAAACTTCCGTGAAGATTCCAGCGAATATCCATGCGCTGTTGAAGGACATGGCTGAAATTAGGCAGACGATTTTGCTCAATGCGCCGCAATGCCTGCCAGCTCTCGCCCCAGCAATCATTGACGCAGAAAACAGAATCAACGCCATTTGGCAACACTGATAGTCTATTTCTTTCTGTTCTTATTTCTGTTTTTAGCGCTGGTTTTTTCCTTGTGGATTTGCTGCATTTTTTCCCTGATTCTCTGGGCCTCGTAATCAGGCTGTTTTGACCTAACTTGAGCAAGAATTTCTTGGTAGCCAGGTGCCTCAAGGTCCGGGCGTTTAGCAAAGATTGCCGCCCAGTCAGGCGCAGAGGAGATTTGAACTTTTTTCATCGAAATGTACGGTCAAAAACGACGGAACTCTGAACCTCAATACTGCACTGTAAAACGCCGCAATTTCCCTCGCGGTTCTTTGCTACACCAATAGCAAGTTCATAGGGATCCTTTTCTTTGTCGTAATAGTATGGTCGAAGTAGGAACATAACAATATCGGAGTCCTCTTCAATGCGGCCAGACGCTCTAAGATCAGCAAGGTTTGGCATCTTGTCATTTCTGTTTTCAACTCCTCGGTTGAGCTGACTTAAGAGAATAATGTCTATGCCAAAAGACCTTGCAAGTCGCTTAAGGGCTTTTGTTACGTCACCAATTTTTGATGCTTCAGAGTTTGTTGCATCGCCGGAGCAGCCATCAATCAACTGAAGGTAATCAATAAAGATAGCGGAAAGATTTTTCCTTGTTTTGCACAAGAGCTTGATCTTTGCAGCAATGGTACTAAGGCTTTCTGGTATATCAAAGATATGAAATCTTTGTATAAAACCGGATCCCCCAATAGCTTGAAGTCTTTGGCGCTGATCTGGCGTGTATGACCTGTGGCGCAGATTCCCGAGCCTAATTGGATTTGTCAAATTAGAATTATCTTTAAGAGTAAGGTAGTCATAGCAGGCTATCGCCCTGTAACGAACCTGCTCAGTTGACATCTCAAGACTGAAAAAGGCAACATCACCAGAATACCGCGCAAGACTTGTTGCAATGCAAACAGAGACAGCTGTTTTACCCATAGACGGCCTAGCTGCGATAACTATTAGCCTGCCCGAGTAGACAGAGTATCTTTTTGCGATTCCACCCTGTATCTCCTCGTCTAAAACCTTCAAACCAGTTGACATGGAAATGTCATCTGGCAAGGGCATTAGCACATTCTCGATTGTTTCCTCCCAGCTTGCACCGCTCTGACCTGACACAGAAGCGTTGTGCCAGGTTTCTTGCTGAGCTTCTATAAGATTTGGAATTTGATTTTCAAATACCTCTGGATCTGGATCTGCATCAAGCAAGTCAATAATCTGTTCTGCGTTGTCCCTTAGCTGTCTTCTTATTAGCTTTATACGCCAGAGCGGAATAATACTAGCAAGCGATTGAACGTCAAAAAATAGGGAAGGACAGTTGGTAACAGATTGAATATGCTCACATTCTTTTACATGACCACCAGCAACAAGAATCTTTTCTGCCATCATGGCAATACTGCCAGGAATGACAAAGGCGGTATCTCCAGATCCTAGAACAATTCTCCTTACAACATAGAAGACAGCTTTCTTGTGAGCATGGCTAAACCATTCCTTGTTAACGCTTGCAACTATTTCACAAAGTTGATCGGCTGAGCCAATTTGATTTTCAAGAAAATACACACAAGAAGCAAGAAAAGAGTCTTCAACTTCTGATGTATCCCAGGTTCTCATCTGGGAGATAACTTGAGAGGCTTCTGCCGCTTTCATTTGTTAACGCCAAGGGTATAGACAATATCAGCCATGACAGGCTTTTCTGGTTTTATGGCTTTGCCGTGTTCTTTTGCAAGCTTCTGTATTAACTCTTTATGGCCTGCAAAACCAAGAGACCTCCAGTTCATTTCAGCAGAATACTCACAATACTCAGCAAGAACACCAAGATCCCTTGCATACGTTAATCCGTTTAACGTGAACTTTGTAAATTCTGGATCCAGCTTATGCTTCTTTTTCCTGTTCTCCAGCCATTTCAGCAAGTAAGGCTTATATGGCTGAAGCCAAGCGGGAATGTGAAGAGAATCCGAAATTACAAGGGGTTTCCTAGGGGTTTCCTCAGACTCCTTCCCGACACCTTCCCCAACCGTGGGGGTTTTTAAGACACTTAAGCCAGGTTGCCTCTCTAGCTGGAGGCTTCCTTGCCTCTCTGGCTGAGAGCTTCCTGAACCCTGAAGGCCGGGGTTGCTTGGAAGGCAGGAGATGCCTGACTCCGTTCTTCCGTTACTGATGTTTCCCGCACCGACACGGTACGCGGGTAATCTACCCACCCTGTCAACCCCTTCGTTCACAATCCCTTCAGAATCGCGCAAATCATCTGTTGCCGCAGTCGATTTGGGACATAACGGTACTGTGACAGAGTTTTTTGGGGCCTCATCGGGGGACCGGCGTACTGGAAACCCGGACGCCGGTTTTTCAGGGCGCCGGTCAGAGGGCTCGAAGGGGGGCTTTTCGGGTGCCTGGGCCGGGGCTGGCTCATCGGAGAACCTGTAAAATTCACCCAAAATTCGACCTCGCGAATCTTTTTCTTTAATGTTTTCTAAGTAGCCGTAGCCTCTAAGTTCTTTTAGCGCTGCAATAATTGAATCACGACCTTCCGTGCCATGCTCTTCAATCCACTTTCTTGTAAATTCAAAATCTTGAGGGAGCGACAAGCATGTTGCAAGAATTCCCTTGGCCCTGTAGCTGATACGCGGATCCCTTAAAGCTGCATTAGCTACAAGGGTGAATCTGTCACGAGCTGATAAGGACCTAAAAACAACAGTCTTTTCCTGGGTTGCCATTTGGGTTGAAGTGCTTGCCTTTTGATCGGTGGTGCGCTACGATCTGGCTGGGTAAAGAGATAAGCCCCTGCCTTGCCAGCGGGGGCTTTTTATTGTTCATTCAACATTGCAGATTCCGCTTTTTTGCGTTTTTGCCTCAAATAAGTTTTGAAGGCTTCCGAGCAAACTCCCGAAAAAGTCAATCTTTCATTTTGTTGCTCCTTGACCAGATCAAGATAAATTTTGTCGGGAATGTAAATAGTTGTTCTGGCCATAAACCGATAGACTGGCTATTTGAGGGTATTACCTTCTTTGCAGGTTGTCAAGCCCCTCAGGGCGCCCCAAGGGGGTCGAGCGGAAATGGCTGCAGTCGCGCCCTGCCGGAATTACGTGGTAGATTGGGCATGGGGATCCTCATAGGCGAGTTAAAACACCCCGGCCATAGAGAGATAACTGGCAGGCTGTCACCTCCAGTTATCTCCGGCTGCGCGGGCTCCTAGGGCGAGTCGAGCGGTCAATCCCCCCTCGGGCCGGTCAAGGGGTCTGCCTCGGGCTCCTGGGCGCCAATGGCGAGCCCTTGGGGCCAGGCTGAGCATCCCTGCTGCACGCTGCAGCGGATTTGAGCGGGCAGGGCGTGGAATTTTGTTTGTTGTCGCGCTACCATGTCTGTAGCCGATGCAAACCTGAGCATTTCAACCCATTCGGCCCGCCCAACAGCCAAATAGCAACAATGCTGAAGCCATCTCCCCCGAAAGTCGGTCAAACGGTTTACCCAAGATATTTTGGTGACAAAGGCATGACAATCAATTACATCGAAACAACAACAAAGACATCAAAGTTTCCCTCTGGAAATATTTACACGTTTTCCTGTGATGTGTATGGATGTGTACTTGGTAACGAGCAGCTTGAGTTTTGCTTGCCCCACTTGTCAACTAGGCCACTGGCAAGCGATACTGGAAGCGGAAACCATCGTCAACTTAGGATCCCTGGTTAAATGCTAAAGAGTGATAAGTGGATTATTGAGCAGTCAGTTAACAACGGCATGATCTCCCCCTTTGAAAAGGGGATGGTCCGTTTCGATGAAAGTCGTTCACTTGGTTTGCTGTCCTATGGAACAGGCTCCTATGGCTACGACATCAGGCTCTCTTCCAATGACTTTAGGATCTTCCGGCACATCCCAGGAACAGTCATCGACCCCAAAAACTTCAACACTGCAAACCTTGAGCTTGCACATTTACATTCTGACGCTAATGGCACTTTCTTTGTCCTGCCAGCTCATTCTTACGGACTTGGAGTTGCGGTTGAAAAGCTAAGAGTACCGAGGAATATCACAGTAGTGTGCCTCGGCAAAAGCACTTACGCAAGACTTGGGATTATCGCAAATACAACACCAGCAGAAGCCGAGTGGGAAGGGCACCTCACGCTTGAGTTCAGTAACGCATCGAGCGCCGATTGTAGGCTTTACGTTGACGAAGGAGTTTGCCAGCTTTTGTTTTTTGAGGGTGAGGACTGTTTGACATCTTACAGCGATAGGCATGGCAAGTACCAAAATCAGCCCGAATTCGTGACCTTTGCAAAGGTGTAGCCTGATACATTGCCGTTTATTGTTACTTTTCGTGAACTGGTCTGGACGGCTCGATACAGTGCTGTGTCGGCACCGGCCTCGTGGATTCAGCAAGCGATCAAAACGAGAGGATCTGGGTCCTCCTGGGCGAGCTGAAGGGCCAGCTCACATCTGTCCACCAAGCTATTGAAGTTGGGGCGGCAGCCACCTTGGATCGCCTGAACCTGCAGTCCTCGCGGATCGACAAAGAGTCCGAAAGGACCGACCGGCTGACCGATCGCATCCAGGCACTGGAGACCAACTACAGCAGGCAGTCAGGCGGGTTCTCACTGGCCAGCTGGGCACTCCCTCTGATCATCTCCCTGCTGGTTGGCGCGGGCAGTATATCGGTGGCGATTTACGCCGTCCATCAAAACAACGACCAGCAGACTGGGACGCCTTAGGCCGGTCTCGGTGTTGACAGTTGCGTTTGCCCGTCAGTAGGGTTTGGCTGCCCCCAGCCACGACCCCGCCGTGGATCCATTTTTCAAGGTAAAGACTCTCACAAGAACTCCAAATCCAAATCAAGTGGTCTGGTACGCAATGCACCAAGACTACAGCGAGGATTTTGTTGGAGACGAGGAGCCGCCGGAGGAAGGAAAAGCTGCAGAGATTTGCGTGAGGAATCTACTTGCTGGCGAAAAGGGTCACATGGGGCCTTACGAGCATCCCCAGATCACGTTTAGTGTGGGATGGTTTCCACATTCCGTGATGCAACAAGGTCGCACTCACAGGGTATCAACTTCCTGGGACGTGCAATCTTTTAGGTACTCCGGCAAGCGCATCTGTGATGTGGCTAATGGAACAAGAGGACTGGAGGAAGTCTTCTATCTTAGGCCAGTGGGAGAGTACAGAGATCGCAATGGCAAAAGGTACATTTATGACAAAATAGACCGTGATGCAGACCTAGAGCATTGCCTTATTTCTGCAATTCTTTATGCAAGGCGAATTAGAGCTGGCAGCCCGGAGGAGCAAGCGCGATCCATTATCCCATTTGATACAAGGCAGCACTTTGTTGTTAGCTTCAATGCTCGGTCATTGATGCACTTCTTTGATCTAAGGAGCAAACTTGACGCCCAGCTTGAGATTCGACAGCTATGCGAACTCTTAATGGAAGAGTTTCGTGATTGGATGCCAGAGCTTGCTGGATGGTATGAAAAGCATCGCTACTCGAAAGCAAGGTTGGCGCCATGAGCTTCGAGGACTACATGCGTGATGTAGCGCGAGTCCCTCTTCTGACTTGCGACGAAGAGATAATCCTTGGTACGCAGGTTCAGGAGATGATGAGGCTTTTGAGGGAGAATCAAATTGCTGATCAGGTATCAGACGCAAATCTTGCTGAATCGCTAAAGGCTCTTGATCCGCAGTCAAGAAGAATTGCCAGGAGGGGACTGAAAGCCAGAAATCGCATGATTTCGGCCAACATGCGGCTTGTAGTCACGATTGCAAAAAAGTCTCAGGCAAGGCAAGTTCACATGACTTTGCAGGATTTAATGCAGGAGGGTGCTATAGGCTTGGCAAGAGCAGCGGAAAAGTTTGAGCCAAGCAGGGGCTACAAGTTCAGTACATACGCTTACTGGTGGATCAGACAGGCCATAACAAGAGCAATTGAATCACAAGAAGGTGCTATCAAGGTCCCAGCGCATATACAGAGGACTATCAAGCAAGCGAAAGAGGCAAAAGCGAGGCTTTCCGCAGAGCTGATGCGAGAGCCATCTTTTACTGAGATAGCCGAAGCTATTAACGAAGAGAGCCCGGAGAAGATACAAACAGCAGTGGCCTTGAATCCCGTAATAATCTCTTTTGACCTCAAACCAAGTGGCGGAAGGGCAAACCTCAGAGACACCTGCTCGCTGGCAGATATTATTAGCGCTGACGTTGAGTCTGAGATAAGAGAAAACGAGGATACCTGCGAAAAGATTAACTTTCTATTGATGACGATAAATGCTTTAACGAAGTCAGAGCAACAAATAATAAAGCAAAAGTATGGAATAGGCGAAGACCAGCTCTCCACAAAAGAAATAGCTGAGCAAATTGGATGCACTCCTCAAGCGGTAAGGGAAAAACTGCAGATCATCACTAACAAGCTTAGATTTATTGTAAAAAGCTTTTCAATTACTGCAGTTTGAGGCTTAATCGCCTACGGTGTTGGTTGTATGACTGCTAACCATGGCCTTGTCCATAAAAAATTCAGGTTTTCGCTGGAAAGGCAAGCCAATCCGCTTGGCTGGCGACCACACATGGAACACTGTTCAGAGGATGAACGGAGAGACTGTTGGTATTGACAGGATCACCGGCAATGTCACCAAGCTATGGACTGTTGAGAATAAAGCAATGATTGCTGATGGTAGCCTGTGGGGCTCAAATTCACGCGGAACGATAATGGTTAAAGATTTGCCGTGGAAGAAGGATGGTTCGCTTAATGGCGCATACTATCACCGCCTAGACAAAGCTGTTGCAGCGGCAGAAAGGCGCAACATAGTTGCCGTTGTAAGCCTTTTTGAGGGATCCATTCCTGATATTTTTCCAAAGGCTTGGGAGACCCATGCTTTCAACGGTCTCGGGCCAAAGAGCCACGATCAAGTTCACACAAAAGGCAGGTGGAACAGGTATCAACGTGCGCACGTAAGGCGTAGTGTGGAAACACTTGCCAATCGAGACAACGTAGTTTTTGAGGTGGGCAATGAACTCATGGCGTCATCCACTAGATGGTTTCAGGGTCAGGTTGTTAAATGGGTGAAAAAATGGAGTGATAAACTCATTGGTGTTAGTTATGCACGCGGGATCCGCGCATCTAGGGGGCAAAATGAGGCCAGATGGATGAAAAGAACGGGGGCTGATTGGTTTGGCCCTACTGCCACGGCAATCAATCAAGGGCAGTTCAGAAATACCAAAGAGGCTGTAATACTCGACACCGATCACTCATGGCCACTCAACAGCAATGTTCAGGGTCTGCAAGCAGCAGTGAAACAGGGGCATGACATCCTGCTTATGGCGGGCTTCAGGGGGACCTTTTTGCGTGATCAGGCGAGTCTTGCGGGAGATCGTGCTTTTATTGACAGAATCGCGTCACCTATAGTTTTTTAGCGGAGTCACTCTGTTACACAAAAAACCGGGGCCGTTAGCGCGGCGCCCGGTGAGGTGGTGGTGGATTGTTGGGGAATTATGGGGCCTGGTAGTCGGGGACGCCTAACTCTCCGCTTCAAGGGCTGCACACACCTTACGTGGCGATTGCCTCCAGCCGCTGTGCGTCTTCCTTGCTGAGGCCGTAGCCGATGGCCTCTCGTGGTGTGACCTTGAGGATTTTCAGCGCAACTCCAGCGGTGAAGCGGATTATGTAGGGCATACGATTCTGATCTGTTCGAGGATCTGAAGCAGGGTGGTCATTGCATGTCCGCTCACGCGGACAGAAGGCGCAGGCAACGGGCACCGAAGCCGCCGTCGCCGTCGCCGGATCTGGTGTTCAGAATGACTGTAAACAATCCTGCGGCGGCGCCGCTGGCCCAGGCACCACCGGTAAGAGGCAGCAAGTCGTTTAGATGACGCCGGACCAAGCCATCACCTCCAAAGCGGTTGGTTCTCGTCTGCGTCGTACTGGTTCCTGGTTCACGGGGCAGCAAGCACTCGGTCATAGCTTGCCTAGTTGCCTCACCGCTCCACGAGCTGGCCGGGTGGTACGTTCCGCCAATCGCCGGGATCATGTAAATCCATGCATTGGCATCGGTCCACCAAACTCCGTTGTCACTGACATTTGCAATCAGGCTTACTGTGCTTGCTGATAAAATGTTGGCATTGCTGTTGATAGTATTCCAGCCCACTGAATCCGCCAACATTCGATATCCAGCGTTATTGCCTCCAGTATTGGTCAGCCCCGGAGCGCATTCCCAATGGTTGCCATTGAGGTCAACAATGCCACTGAGCTGTCCGTTGTGTGTTGTGTCTGCGAGCGCAGGGGTTGACACACTGCCAATCCACGCGGCACCAGTGAAGACGCGGTGGTCTTCGCCAGCACGACCACTGTTGACGTTGCCTGTAATGTCAGTGCGATCAAACCGCAGCGAGGCTTTGTCGACATCAGCGCAGTTGTTATTGTTGCTGCCCTTAGGCGCATAAGGCGCAACATCCATCCATGCAGCATTACTGGTCGCACCACTGATGGGCAGGCCGTCGGTGCCTAACAAAGCCTGTGCATGGGCGAGGCTCAGATACGCCAACTGCGAATACACCCAAATCGGCACGGGGTTGAAATCTGCGCCACGGCTTCGTGCCAATGCCCAGCAGCCGCCAAGATTGTTTGCTGGCGTGGTGGCCGCAGGATTTAGCACGGTGCTATTGCACAGGCTGAACGGGCTCCTAAGGATGCCGCCCAAGTTCGTCGATACAGGCCAATGAAGGGGTCTAGAAGCAGCCACTCCACCGCTATCTGGATAGCCGCCAGGCGAAGCGTCAGCGCGATTTGGCAGCCCAGAGCCGTCAGGGCGGCAATTACTCGGGTGGTACTTGTCAATGAACACACCAGCTAGTTCGCTACCGCCGTCCCTAAAAGATCGTGCCAGCACCGCGTTGCCCGTCTGGCCATTGCTGATGACGATGGGCTGCCCGTAAGTCGGGGCATTAGTATTGGCGCCGCCTTGAATATCAATAAAGTGCTTTGGCAGGAAGCACATGATACTGGCCGAAGGCAGGTGGATATAGGTGCCGTAGTTCGGGCTGAAGCGATCCTTTGTGCCTGGCATTGGCGCCATGTCATCCGGCAGCAGCTCAGGCGGGCAGCAGCCCACGCCGAACCCCATCAGACCAGCCAGGCCAATCGTGTATCTGAACTCGTCGGCGTAGCCGTACCATTCATTTTGGATGTTGTAGATCCCAGAGGGGCCGACGATGCGTTCTTTGACCTTGAGAAGTGGTGAGATTGTCATTACATGATGCTCCCGGATGAGTCGTGGATTGGTTCGTCTACACCAGCGCCTCTGATCCCGACACCAAACGGATTTTCACCCGCAGTGCCGATAGACCAGCCGCCGAAGAAAAAAGGCCCACCAAAAGTTAAGCTGCTAAATCCTTCAATGTAGGCGCTAAACCTCCCCGTCCCAACCCAGATAATCACCATCAGTCCACCCTCTCCCAGATCAGCGATTCCCGTTCAGGGGTTGCGGGATCATCCGGCAGGAACTGCCCGCCCTCGCCACGGGATTGCGTCACCACCCACAGATCGCCGGCAGCATCCACCCACTCCTGACCCACGCTCACTGCAGCAGGCCGCAGTGAGCCGCCCAGTGCCGCCACGAATCCATCGGGCAGGTGGAGGGCAATCGCCAGCCCGCGCACCTCCTGCAGCAGCTCGGCGGACACCAGCCCCAGCCGGCGTAGGCCCAGCCAGGCTGCCCGAAAATCGTCCACGTCGCCGCCACCGGCAGCGGCCAGCAGGGTGGCAGGCAGGCTGAGCGCTGCAGCCGGGGCTGTGCTCACCCCGCCGCCCAGCAACGCATTGATCGCGGGGTGGCTCAGCAGAGTGCGCTTAAACGTCCTCCAGTCAGCAACTGGCGCCGGCTCCGGGATGTCCACCACGCTCCAGCCCCAGCGCCATTCGCCAGCCTCCAGGTCCACCGTGCGGGTCTGGTTGGCCTGCTGGCCGGGGAGAATCTCGGGGGCGGGCTCGCGCACCACACGGAGCACTGCGTAGCGGGGGTCGAGGCCCTGTACTGGGTCGTCATCAACCCTCGGATAGTTTCGGATCGCCCCGGTCTGCTGGTCGAGCAGCACGAAGTTTCGAGTCGTCATGCGTCGTTCCTTCGCACGGTGAGGTACAGCTTGGCCAGCCGACACCCGCCACCGGCCTGTGAAATGTCAAATCGCAGAACGTCGCCAGCCGCTGCTGTCGTGATCGCCAGCGTGCCGCTGCTGCCCGTGGTGCTTCCCACCTCGATCTGTGGGCGGACGCTGTAGATCGAGCTGGCATTCAGCCGGGCGTTGACCTGAAACGCCGATCCTGATGCTGCAGTATCCGCACTGAGCGCCGACGCCAGGATCTGCGCAGGCCACTGGAACGTATAGGTTTCAATCCCGTTCTCTGCAGTCGGATCGAACTTGCTGCCGCTCAGGTTGACCACCAGCTGATCCGTATCACGCTGGTGCCGGTGGTTCCCCAAGGCGTAGTCCGTGCCGCTACCGATCGTTGCAGTAGCCGCCAGTGGCTGCGGGGCGGCATTGGTCGGGGCGGCGCCGGGAGTCAGTAAAACAGCCATCAGACGTACTCCGTGACTTGAGCAGCGCCATTAGCGCTGGCCCAGATGCCGTAGATAGCATTCGGAACAATGCACTGCTGATCGAGCAGCAAGAAGGCCCCGGCAGGTACTTCGATAAAGCAGTTTGCTGTTGTTGCCGGATTGGTAAAGCTCAAATACAGCTTGCTAGTGCTGATATTGCTGATCGAGAATCCTTTGCGGTTGGCGTTTGCCGCAAGGATCGTTACGTTGCTGGCGCTGCTGGCCACACTGGTTGTGGTGGGAGTGCGAACGGGTACGGCGGTCTCGATTGGACCTTCTGTTTCTTCGACCGAAACCTTGAGATTCCCGCCTGCCGTGCAGTGAATATCGGTAAAATCGCCATTCGGTTTCATGGCGGCCAGAACCGCTTTCACCAGTTCCGCATCTTTCTCCGCGTTGATCACATCGCCAATGCGATGGCTAGAGGACTTGGTGTAGCCAGTCCTCAAAACGGTGAAGATCGCAAGCTTGGTGGTTGTCGTGCCACCGTTTGTGTAGGTCAGCCTGAAATAACGACCGCTTGGGGCAAAGCTGTAGGAGTCTAAGCCGCTGCCAGCAAGATATGTGTACTCTTCAATTGTTTCCCAGCTGACGTTATCAAGAGAAGCTTGAAGCTTCAGGCCGTTGGTGGCACTGGCATGAGAAGAGAGAATGCAAACGGAGATCGTGCCATATTTGGGCGAAACCTCAATCCCCGTACCAGTAAAAGTAGCGCCAGCATTTAGATTGACAGTAGTGCTATTGCCAGTATCAACAATTCCAGCAGGCGTTACAGGCTGACTGCCATCTACAAGTGCCGGAAGCTTGCCATCAATAGAGGCTACACCGGCTTCGAGTGTCCCAAGGTCTGCGTTGACCTCAACATCTCCATCAATAGCAATTACGAAGTTCCCCTCTGCGTCAACGGCGACAGGAATATCCGAACCGTTGGGTCCCCTCCCAATCAGAAATGAGCCCGGCATGGGAGTCGAGGCGTAAACACCCCGATCCTAGCCAGGCCAGCCGAGGCGACTTTCCCTAGCCAAGCTTCTCCTGGAAGACGCTTACAAATACGGCTCCGCTTTTAGTGAGCGGCAGGAGCTTATCACGGAGATCAAGGTTGTGCATCCGAATACAGCCGTGAGTGGAGAAGAGCTGCTGCATCGGAGCCCAAGCACCGGGCCAGCCACAAGCACTTCCGCCACCGTGAATCATGATTCCAGCTCTACCATATTTAGCCTCTTGATTCTCAAGCTCTACAAGGTCAAAGCTGTACCACCCGTAAGACATTAGGGTTTGATTGAAGGCGGGCTTTTCACCAGCCTGTTCATAATCTTTATAGACCTGGCCGATCCTATAAATGCCGGGAGGCGTATCAGTGTTCTTGTGGCGATATTCGTAATCGGATCCAGCCCCTCTTGCCAGTGCTTTCACGTTCCATAGCTGTTTGCCTTGATGATCGAAAGCCGTGGCCTCCTGTTTTATATCATTGACAACAACATGGAAATCGCCAGGCTTGAAGCCGAAATCGGCTGGTGTTTTCTTTGGCCCATCGGCACCTGGGATGACGATAAGCTGGGAGCTGCCCTGCTTGACAGGAGCTGTTGTAACAGGCTTTGCAGCGGGAGCCCTTTCATTCATAATGCGAACGAGGCTCTTGTCGTATTCAGGATCTGTTGCGTACCCTTCCGTCCTCAACATCTTTGCGGCATCTTCTCTTGTCGGCGCATTGTTTACGCCTTTGTAGTCCTTAAAGTTTTTGTACCACCTGCTGACAAGGTATTCAACAGCCTCTTTAGGGCTGCCAAAGTTGAGGAAGCCATCTTTGATTGTGATCCACTTGCCGTCAATGAACTCCTGTGTTGACTTTGTGGTTCCAGAACCCTTGAGGCCGAAGTAGTTGTGCGTGCCAGAGGG
>Ga0208465_1000249_pt1 | contig 16459 bp, 16 predicted proteins | sample LakMenEpi31Aug10_FD_150749 | JGI IMG/M metagenome (GOLD analysis project Ga0208465, IMG submission 150749) | Freshwater microbial communities from Lake Mendota, WI - 31AUG2010 deep hole epilimnion (SPAdes) | ecosystem: Environmental > Aquatic > Freshwater > Lake > Epilimnion/Euphotic zone ...
TCCGCCAGCCATTCCGTCTCCTTCTGCAGATCCTCCGTCACCAGGGTAGTCATGTCGTACTGGGTTTCCACCGACAGTAGACGGTTATGGGTTGCCACCAGTTGGCTCAGTAAGTCCTGCACCACCCCCTGCTTAAAGCCCAGGCTTTCCACATCTAGAGATTGACTGAGGGTGCGTTCCGCCTCAGCCTGGAGCAGGGGGAGGATCTGCTGCCGTCGATCCTCCAAACTCTGAATCATCGGCGTATTAGGACTAAACCTGGCGGACTCCAGGGCAATTTGCTGCTCAATCTCCCGCAGTTGGGACAGGAGTTTTTGGTAATTGGGGGAATTGGTCAAATCACTGATCTGCACCGCCGCATCGGGGTCAAAGCCCACCTGTTCCTGTAGACGTTTCTCCAGAGACATCAAGGAAATCAGCTCCAGCTCTAAGGACTCCTGCTGAGCCCGCATGGTATTCATGCGCTCGGTGACATTGGTCTTAGCCGCCTCCACATCGACGACGTTGTATTTCTTCTGAAGTTCGCCCAGATCCTTCTCCAGCCGGTCCACCTCCTGCCACTTTTCTTGGGTTTGCTGATCAATGAAACTCAGACCCCGTTTCAGATCCTCCTGACGATCGGCGACGCTGTAGTTGATATAGCCCTGGGCCACTTGCTCGAGCACGAGAGCCACCTGCTTAGGGTCTGATCCCATGTAGGTAATCTGCAGTACATCGGCATCGCCATCCCGTTTAATCGATAACCCCTGGTGCAACCCCCGGTAGGTCAAATCCGGGTACTGCTTTTGCACCTGCTTAAGGATCGGGTTCAGCACCTCAGGGCTACGCAGAATGCGAATTTGACTCTCGTAGTTGAGTTGGGAGGCATCACTACCCCGGGCCAGGTTAAGGATGACGTTCTCACCATCACTTTTAACCACCGGTTCAATCAGCATGTCGAGACTACCGCTATAAACCGGGGGTTGGCTCACAGTCCGGTAAAACAAACCGCCAAAGGTAATCAGGGTAACACCGGAAAATAGCAGAAACCGACGCCTTAGTAAGGCGATCAGGTAACCCAGATTAAAGCTTTGCCCCCCCGCCCCCGATGGGGGGGATAGGAGGGGATGGGGTAGATATAGGGAACTCCCCGTGGCCTGCCCATTAGACACTATCGTAGAGGGCACGGCCGGATCGGTCTGATTAGAGGAAGGAACCTGGGAAATTTTCATAGAGATTAACGTAGAACTATTGAACAGGGACGGAGCACAATTGGTGACCCGTCCCCCAAAATCAACCCAAAAATGGATACACCACCCGCACCAGCTGGCTGGGCCCCGTTGCCCATAGCCATGCCATGGCAACGGCAAAGCCGCCGGTGGGGTAAACTGAGATCTAAACGACCATCGAAGTTCATGCCCTAAGAACAAACATCGGTAGTATTGATGGGTAGGGTAATCTAGCCCCCTGACCTCGATTGCCATGCAGATCCACGCCCACTAGCGCCTGCTAATGGATGATTAAGCAGATCCACGAGCCTCACCCAGGCGAGACTAACGGTTATCTGGGGTGGAAGCCCTAGGCCAGGATGGAGCAGTCAACCGGCCGTCCCACAGGGCCTCAGTGACAAGGCTTAAAAAAGCGTTAGGAAGTAGGCGCTATGGCTAACCTGCACCCTATGGAACGAAACAATCATTGACCAACCATGGCTAGCTGTTATAACCATTGCACTTGGAACAGCAAGCAAAGCTCTAGAAATCAGCCTGCAGCGAAAGCAACCCGACCTTACCCTGGTCGGACCGACAATAGCTACAACAATGGCTGTCAAGCTATGAGGGATCGTAAACCCCTAAGCACAAACCATTATCTGCATGCATTAGATCAAGTGATTGAAACAACAGAGTAAAACCATAAATTAACGATCGGTCGACATACCCTGGTGGAACGGATTCAGTAGATATATCAGGTAGAGAAAAATAATTCCTTAAGTACAGCTATAGCTTTCAACTCAAAACCTTGAGCGACGCTAGAAAACCAACCCCACGGAAACATCACCGCAAAGCTAGCCGAACTGAACTAGCAACCGCTGAATTAACAAGGATTGACAGCACCCAATCTTTAATAAAAAACATTAAAAAAGCTAGAACCTAAGTGGACTAGTTTCAAATAATTTTGGAAAATCCGTAGAAACACTTAAGCCTGATTGCATACTATCCTATGCAATCCGCCTGGCACCGTCAATGCAACTAAGGGAGTATTCCAGTTTTTCACTAAGCATAGATACTTAACTTGGGAGCACGATGTCAGTAGGCTGTTGCTAGCCTGAAAACCTGAGGCTCAGACTCAGTCTTCCACAGAGGGGCAAGCCTGGCGGGGCCAAGCCGCATCAATCGCCTGTATCCATCCTGACGGAGCATCAGAGACCCCCACTATTCTCTTCCCTCAGCCCTGGGGTCAACGGTCCTGGTGCTCTCTACAACTCAGCAACAACCAAGTTGCGCCTAATTCTTAAAGTCGATGTAGTATCCCCGGCTGGCGGAGGTCGGGCAAGCGCCGCTGACCTGTGCAAAACAACACTGTCATGATTTCCGCCCTGAGGCTGTCCACCAGTTGGGCGATCGCCGCCTCTGACTGGTGGGCCGCCTGCAGAAAGGGCCAGGCCAGGCCAGCTAAATCCGCCCCCAGGGCCAGGGCCTTGGCCGCCTCCAGGCCATTGCGCAGACCCCCCGAGGCAATCAGGGGTAGCTGGGGGGCCGCCTGGTGGGCCGCCACAATGCACTCCGCGGTGGGAATCCCCCAATCGGCGAAGGTTTCCCCCAGCCGCCGCTGGATGGGCTCCTGGGCTCGCTGGCTCTCCACCCGGGCCCAGGAGGTGCCACCGGCTCCGGCCACATCCACCGCCGCCACCCCCGCCTCGACTAGCCGGCGCACCAGGGGGGCGGCAATGCCGTTACCCACCTCCTTGACCACCACCGGCACCGGCAGAGCCCCGCAGACCTGTTCGATTTTATGCAGGAGCCCCTTAAAGTTAGTATCACCCCGGGTTTGCACCGCCTCCTGCAGGGGGTTGAGGTGCAAAATCAAGGCATTGGCCTGCAACTGGTCCACCACCTGACGGCATTGGTCTAGGCCGTAGCGGTAGTTGAGTTGCACCGCCCCCAGGTTGGCCAGCAAAAACACGTCTGGGGCCTGCGATCGCACCTGGAAGGTGACCATCAGCTCCGGTGTTTCCACCCCCACCCGTTGGGACCCAACCCCCATGGCCAAACCGTAGGTTTGGGCCACCCGGGCCAGGCGTTGGTTAATCTCCTGGGCCAGGGGGGTGCCGCCGGTCATGGAGGAGATTAAGAGGGGTGCCCCCAGGTGGTGCCCCAAAAAGTCGGTGGTGATGTCTAGATCGGCCCAGTCTAGCTCCGGCAGGCAGCAGTGCTGGAAGCGATAATGCTCTAGACCGGTGGTGACCTGGTCACACTGCACCGCCTCCTCAAGACAAATCCTCAGGTGGTCGGCTTTGCGAGACTGGGTGGTGTCCTGGGGCGGGGGGGAGAGGGTCACGGTGGGGGGCGTCGATAGGGGGTGAGGGGATTGTAGCGAAGCTCAGGGCGATCGTACTAGCCATCGCCGCCAGTGGGTTTCAACAGTAACACCCCATCCTGCCCATCCAGATCCTGGAGAAACACCTTGACCGACTCCTCCTTAGAGGTGGGCAGCAGGCGACCGACAAAGTCAGGGTGAATGGGTAGTTCGCGATGACCCCGATCAATCAGGACGGCAAGTTGGATGCTGTTGGGTCGACCGTACTCCAGCACCGCATTTAGAGCGGCCCGAATGGTGCGACCACTGTAGATCACATCGTCCACCAGCACCACCACCCGATCAGTCAAATCAAAGGGAATCCGGGTGCGGGCGGGGGTGCGGGTGGTGATTTTGTCCAAATCGTCGCGATACAGGGTGATGTCGATCGCCCCCACCGGCAGGTTAACCCCCTCCAGCCGCTGGATCTGCTGGGCCAGGATCTGGGCCAGCAGCACCCCCCGGGTATAGATCCCCAACAACACCACCCGATCCAGGCTGCCGGACCGTTCCACCAGTTGGGAGGCTAACCGGTTCAGGGTACGACGCATCTCCTCGGCGGAGAGAATTTCCACACTGTCACTGGCAAGGGTCATAGGGGGCAACACCGGGTAGGGGCTAGCGGTCAAGGCGGAGGGGCCAACCCACACCCATCGTCGCCCCCCTAATCAAGACTATACAGCCGCTATCCGATCAAGGCATAGCCACCCCAGCCCCCTCGCTGCACCCCATAGAACAGGACCAGACCCACCAGTAGCCACAGCAGCACCGCTCGCCGGGTCAGGGCCAGGGCCTGACCAATGCACTCCGGGGTAATCGGATAGCAGTCATCCCCCAGGTGGGGTTTAGCCTTGACCACACCGCGGTAAACATTCACCCCCCCCAGTTGCACCCCCAGGGCAGCGGCATAGGCGGCCTCGCTCCATCCCGCATTGGGGCTGGGATCGGCGGGGGCATCCCGGCAACAAATTCGCCAAACCCGTCGGGGTTCCCCCGAGAGTAGGGCAATGGTGATCACCGTTAGCCGACAGGGCAGCCAGGTTAGCCCATCCTCCAGGCGGGCGCTAAACCAACCCAGGTGGGTGTAGGGAGGATGGCGGTAGCCCACCATGGAGTCAAGGGTGCTGGCGGCCTTGTAGGCCAGCGCCAGGGGTACAGGCCCGAGGGCCGGTACCAGCGCCCCCAACACAGCATAGAACAGGGGTGCCAGCACCCCATCGGTGGCATTTTCACTGACGGTCTCCAGCACCGCCCGCCGGATCTCCGCCTCCTCCAGGTCAGCGGTATCCCTCCCCACGTAGAGGGCCAGACGCTCTCTAGCCTGGGCCAGATCCCCCTGCCCCAGGGGAGCCAGCACATCCTCAGCGGCCCGGCGCAGGCTGCGCCCCGCCAGACAACTGGCCAGTAGCACCACCGTCAGGGCCAGGGCCAGGGGGGTAGAAAGCCCCTGGGCCCAGTGTAATAGCCCCCAGCCCACCGCCCCACTGCCCACCACCAGGGTGAGGCCTAACCCGACGCCCCAAAGCCGTTCCATCCAGGCGGGCAGGGTCAGGGCCAGGGCTGGCTTCACCCCCAGGGTAATCATCCGCCCCATGATCTGCACAGGATGGGGCCAACCCCAGGGATCCCCCACTAGATAATCAACCCCGGCGGCCAGCACCAGGGCCACTCCACTAAACCATGTAGCTGACATTGTCCCCCTGGGCGGCCTGCCAGCTGCGGGCATCGTAGTAAAGGTCCTGGAGGGAAATGGCGTAGAGGGCCTCCCGGAGCTTTTGGGAAAGGCGCCGCCACACCGCCACCGTCACCCAATCCTCCACCTGATCGATCTGGGGTTGGTGGCGGGGTAAGGGAATAGCCTTCTCCCCCACCGCCTCTAAAATCTGCCCCAGGGAGATCTGCTCCGCCGGCCGGGCCAGACAATAGCCGCCCTGGGGGCCCCGCACGGACGTCACCAGCCCGGCTCGGCGCAAATCGATCAGGAGCTTTTCCAGGTAGGCCAGGGGTAGGGCCTGGCGTTGGGCAATGGTACTGACGGACACCGGCTGGGAACCGGGCTGCAGGGCCAGGTCCAACAGGGCTTTTACACTGTAGTGACCCCGGGTGGTAAGTTTCATGGGGAAGTGGATAGGAGGGCAGGGCCCTTCCCCTGTGCCATTTCCACGGAGCTTCAGTAGAATGGGGCTGGCCAGAAGGGGCTTGTTAGTGACTATAGCGTGTCACCACAGCCTTAGTGGGGCGGAGGCTATCGATCCGCACCAGCCGCAGGGCAGACTGGTCAGGTTAGGGTAGATTACTGGGGATTGCTTGTCAGGGGTGAATTCATGAACTTGCCAATTGTTTTAGACATTGCCTTAGGGTTGGTTTTTATTTTCTTTGTCCTCAGTCTGCTGGCCAGTGAAATCCAGGAAATCATCGGCACCCTGATGCAGTGGCGGGCGGAACACCTGAAGCAATCGATCGAGGTGCTGCTGGCGGGCAACGATCGCGATAAAGAAAAGTCGGCCCAGGCCCTGGCCGATGCCCTCTACGAAAGTCCCTGGATTCGCAGCCTCGATCAGGAGGCCAAGGGCGGCATTGCCCGAAGTTTCCGCAGTATCACCCACCTGATTGGCCGCATCTACCGGGCCCTGACCGGCACCCGTAACGTTTTTGGCGACGGCAAAACCAGCGGCCCCTCCTACATCCCCTCCGAGGCCTTTGCCAATAGTTTAATTGAGCGCCTGCAGTTGGGCCAGCTGTGGCAGACCCTGGCCAATGAACGGGTGCGGCAATTGGCCCAAGACCAGGTGCTGATGCCGGTCCATAGCATCCTTAGCGACCTCAGGGCCAGCACCGGTAACGAGTTTCTGCTCAACCCCGAGTTGCAGCAGCTCGAGCAGGGGGTCAACCAGATCATTGACGACTTCCAGTCTGGTCTGGTCTCCCTGCCGGAAAGTCTGGATCGGCTATTGGTAAAGTTAGAGGACTTTACCATCATGGCGGAGCATGTCTTACCCGAAGGCCATCCCCTCACCCAGACCTTTTTGCGTCGCCTGGACTTTATTAAACGGGCCCTGAGCAATGGCCCGGCGGAGCGAGCCGCCCTAATTAGTAAGCTGCGGCCCAATGTGGAGGGCCTGCTGGAGGTGTTTAATACCGATAGCAGCATCCACACCGAGCTGCGGTTATTGGCGGAGCAGGGCAACCCCGCCGCCCAGGAATTAATCAAACGGGTGGATCAGGCGGCCATCACCCCGGCCCTGCGGGATAGCTTGAAGGCGATCGCCCATCGCGTAGAAATCACCACCGATGCCCTGCGCAACGAGGTCGATCAGTTTGGCCACGAGGTGGAAAAATGGTTTGACCGGGGCATGGAGCGGGCCACCGGCGTCTATAAGCGCAATGCTAAGGCGGTGGCGGTGATCATTGGCGTGGGCACCGCCATCGCCATTAATGCCGATTCCTTCCACATCGCCACCCGCCTGGCTAAGGATCCCCTATTGCGCAACTCCATTACCCAGGTCGCCGATCAGGTAGCGACCAATTCCCAGGGGGAGTTGGGGGACAACCTGGTGCAGGTGCAGGAGGCGGTGGACAAGGCCCTGGAGGAAATTCCCTTCCCCCTGGGCTATAACGAGGTGGTGATCCAGCAACAGTTAGCATCGGAGCGGTCCTGGCCGATTCCCTTTGTCCCCCGGCGATTTCTAGGTTGGCTGGTGAGCGGCTTTGCCATTTCCATGGGATCGACCTTCTGGTTTAATGTGCTGAGGAAGGTGGTTGACATCCGCAATAGCGGTGGTAATAAGGAGGGTTAGGCGTTGCCTCCGATCGCAGGTCCCACCTACCGTTGTCTCCGTTGTCTCAATCTCTACAAAACCCCCGATCTCACCGATCTGGTCACCCAGGCCAGGGCCGGCCGCTATCTGCAAATTACCGACTCCGCTGCCGCCCAGGGGGCCCTGGCGGTGCGTCTCTGTGAAGATGGCTACCCGGGTTGGATTGGCCCGGTGGAGGGTCAGGCCCTAGTCGCCGTTGATCAACCCTACCGGCCGGTTCATCTGGATCGGGCCGCCATCGCCGCCCGCCTTCCCCAGGTGATCAGCTTTACCCACCGGGCCATGGCCCAACCCAACCGCTACCTGTGGGGCGGCACCGTGGGGCCTGACTTTGACTGCTCGGGGTTGGTGCAAACCGCCTTCGCGGCGGCGGGCATTGCCCTACCGCGAGATTCCTACCAGCAGGAGGCCTTTACCACCCCGATCCCCTGGAGTGATCTGGAGCCCGGTGACCTGGTGTTTTTTGGCACCCCGGAACGCACCAGCCATGTCGGCTTATACCTGGGGGAGGGTAGCTACATCCACAGCTCCGGTGTCGATCAGGGGCGGAATGGCATTGGCATCGATTCCCTCACCGATCTGTCCGACCCGATCAGTCGGACCTACCATGCACAAGGGCGCCGCCCTGGACGGGTGATGACCAGCTACTGCCCCGATTAATTCGCCTAGAACAATTGATTGACTCGCTTTTGAAAGAATGCAGTATCCTAACCACAGTTATCTCTGCGGTCTGGTAGCCTATGTCCCTTGCGCTGAAGTCCGATAGTTTTGAATCACCCCAGCCTCAGCGCCGGTCAACCTCCCCTCGAGTCAGTCGCCCCATTCCCCTGCGGCCCCGATCCCCCCATCCGGCCCTGGCCCTGGTGCATCGCCTGCAGTGGGTTTCATCGCTCCTGGCCACCACGATCCTGGCCCTCTGCCTGCTCAGCTACGGGGCCTCGGTCTACATGGATCAGCAGGTGGGACGGGCGGCCCGCCGTTTAAGTCAACTGCAGCATAGCCAACAACAGATGGCCACCTTTAATGCGGTGCTGAAAAGTCAGATGGCGGCCCAGGCCCAGCTCCCCAGCAGTGGCCTGCAACCCCCCACACCAGAGGCGGTGGTTTTCCTGGCCCCCGCCACCCCCCGCCCAGGGCCGACCCAGGTCACTCCAGGTTCTAGCGGCCTACCCCTGGGGGTAGGCCGCCCCCCCCTGGGGTATTAACCCCTATGGCCAGCCTATCCCCCGCCAGATCTCTCCGTCGCCCCCCCAGCCTGGCCCATAGCCACCAGACTCAGTCTAAGGGGCGGATCATTGGGGTTTGGGCACTGCTAATGCTGGCCATCGTTGCCCTGACCGGTCGCCTGGTGTGGCTGCAACTGATACAGGGGGAAGACTTGGCCGATCGGGCCCGGGCCCAGCGGCAAATCCCTAGTCAACCCTTTCCCCAGCGCTATCCGATCAGCGATCGCCAGGGTAATTTACTGGCCCTGGATCGGACCGTCTATACCCTCTACGGCCATCCCCAACTGTTTAACCAACCCCTGCCCGCGGTGGCCACCGCCCTGGGGCCGATCCTCCATCAACCGGCGGAAACCCTGGTGGCGGCTCTGGGGCAACGGCCTACGGGGATTCGCCTGGCGGACCAGCTCACCCCGGAGGTGGCCAGCCTGATTCGCCAACTCAGGCTGGAGAATGGCCCGGTCAATGGCCTGGAGCTGATTCCCCAACAGCAGCGGTTTTACCCCCAGCAGGAGTTGTTTGCCCCCATCCTGGGTTTTGTCAACTGGGATGGGGAGCCCCAGGCGGGGTTGGAAATGGCCCAGGCCGATCGCCTGCGGCGGCCAGACCTGGGGCAGCGCGATCGCCTGGAGGCGATGACCACCTTTCAAGCCGATCAGGCCACCCTGAAGCTGACCCTAGACAGTCGGCTGCAGCGGGTGGCCCAGCAGGCCCTGACGGCGGTGGTGCAGACTCACAACGCTAAACGGGGCACGGTGATGGTGATGGAGGTGAACAGTGGGGCAATGCTAGCCCTGGCCACCGTTCCCACCTACAACCCCAACCAGTACAACCAGGCGGATATGGCGGCCTTCAAGAACTGGGCCATCAGCGATCTCTACGAACCTGGCTCCACCTTTAAGCCAATTAACATCGCCATCGCCCTGGAGAGCGGCGTGATCAGCCCGGAGGAACGGGTGGAGGATAGTGGGCAAATTCGCATTGGTAAGTGGACCATCAAGAACCATGACTATGCCACCGCAGGGGCCCGAGGCCCAATCTCCATCACCGATGCCCTCAAGTACTCCAGCAATGTGGCCATGGTGCGGATCATGCAGAAGCTATCCCCCGCCAGCTACTTCGACTGGCTGACCAAGCTGGGGCTCAACCGCTCCTCGGGCATTGATCTACCCAATGAGAGCGCCGGCCACATGAAGGACCGGCAGGAATTTCTACGCAGTAAGGTGGAACCGGCCACCACCGCCTTTGGCCAGGGGTTTTCCCTCACCCCGATCAAGTTGTTACAGCTGCAGGCCGCCCTGGCTAACGGCGGCAAGCTGGTCACCCCCTACCTGATCGATAGCGTGGTGAATGCCACGGGGGATAGCCTGTGGACCCCCGATCGCCCCCCGGCTCCCCGGGTGTTTTCGCCCCAAACCAGCCAGCAGGTGATGGCCATGATGGCGGCGGTGGTGGAGGAGGGCACCGGTAGCCCCGCCCAGGTGGCCGGTTACCGCATCGGTGGTAAAACCGGCACCGCCCAAAAGGCTAACCCCAATGGCGGCTACGGTCGCGGTCGGATCACCAGCTTCGTGGGGGTGCTGCCCAGCGATCGCCCCCGCTACGCCGTCCTGGCGGTGATCGACGAACCCCAGGGGGACAACGCCTACGGATCGACGGTGGCGGCGCCCCTGGTAAAACAGGTGATGGAATCCCTGGTGGTGCTGCAGGGCATGCCGCCCGCCTCCCCTGACCAACGGGAAGAGTTACAGGCTCCGCGACCCTAGCCAGTAGGCTGAGCAAAGGCTGCCCATCGGTTTCCCAGGCTGGTTAGTCCTGGGCTAAAGGTAGGCTGGACAAAGGGCCTGAGCGCGTTTCCAGTCTACCTCTTCTGACCCCTGACTCCTGACCCCGCTCATTCAGCCTGCAACTGATCCAGCGCCCACTGGGCCCGGGCCTGTACAGCTGTGGTATCGTCACTGCTGACCAGGCTCTGGAGGTGGGGAACAATGCGATCGTGGTAGATCGGTGGGTTGGCCTGGGCCAGGGTTTGTAACCCCACCACCCCGGCATAGCGCACCACCCATTCACTGTCGCAGCGGCTAATCTGAAGCAGGGCTTGCAACACCTGCTCCTGGGCCTGGGGCACCTGGGGGGAAGGCAGCAGAGACCAATTAATCGAACCAATCCCCCGGGTGGCGGCTCGCCGGACACTCAGGGCGAAATCTCCGATCGCCGTATCCAGCAGCAGGGGTAGGGCGCGGGGGTCGCCAATCAGGGCCAGGGCCCGGATGGCCCAGGCCCGCGCCCCATAGTTGTAGCCATCTAACTGGGTGAGCAGGGCGGTGACCGCCGCCTCCCCCAGGGCCACCAGGCCATCGACGGCGGCGACCGCCGCCCCTGGGTTGTTATAGCCCAGCACCGTCATTAAGGTGGGGATCGCCTGGGGATGGCGGGCCGCCGCCAGATTGGCCACGGCCACCACCAGGGCTCCCTTAGAGTCCGCCCCCTCCACCGCCTCAATTAAGTGGGTTATATCCGTCACCACCGTACCTGCCTACAGTAAATCATCCATCAGGGCCAGGACCTGGTGGGCTTGGGGGGATAGGGGCTGGTGGGGGAAGCGGTGGGCCCGCAGGTGGCATTCTAGGATCCCCTGCAGGGCAATTAACTTGAGACTGTTCTCCGCCGGGGTGGCGGCAATGGGCTGGGCCGCCCCCAGGTAGCCGATCGCCCCCAGGTCCATCATCGCCGATCGCCTGAGCTGCAACTCCGGGGCCTGCAGCCGATCCACCAGGGTTTGACAATAGCTGGCGTCACCGGTCAACTGGTAAAGGGCCCGGGCGGCAGCATTTTGCACCTGGGGCACGCCGTGGTCCAGGAAGGGGGTAATCTCCCCCACCGCCTGTTGATCCCCCAGACTACCCAGGGCTTCGATGATGGCGTTGTAGGGCTGCACCAGGTGGGGTTTGCCGGCAACGGGCAGCGCCGCCGCCACCCCCCCCGCCAGCAGCGATCGCAGGGGGGCAATGGCCCGTTCATCCCCCAGGGTTTCTAAGGCCTGGGCCGCCGCCTCCCGGACGTAATAGTCGGAGCAACTCAGGCACTCGATCAGGTTGGGCACCACCCGGCGATCACCCAGCTTCCCCAGGGCTCGGGCGGCATTACGCCGCAGCGGGTAGCTGCCGTCCGGGGCCTGCTCGGTGTCGTCCTCCAGGGCCAGGATCAGGGCCTCCAGGGCGGCCGGGGTACTGACCCGAAACCGCCCTAGCCACCAAGCGGCATAGTAACGTAACCCCGCATCCTGACGCTGGTTGAGGTTGGCCAGGGCTTGGTCAACGGTTAAGGCTTCTCCCTGGGCATTGACCAGGGTTTGGGAATTTAGCACCATCAGCTCAGCTAGGGGGCATGGCCCAGGCTAATTTTCAGTTTCCGCGGTGAGGGGCTTGATGCTAACAATGCGACCACCCAGACGGGTAATGCGCTGCATCTCCTCGTTCATGCGGCTGTAGGGTACCTTCACAAAGGTACTGCCACTCTGCCGGATGGCGTAGGTGTTCTGGTCGGTTTCGTCATTTTGCCGCAGACCGGCGACCTCGTAGACAAAGACGCGATTGCTGGAAAGGGTGGTTTGGGCACGCATGGGAATGATCAGTCCTAACTATCAAAGGGGTTTAGTAATGGTTGATTCGCTGGAGAGGAGGCCTGGTCAGGGAGAGACCCCAGTGGCAAGAGCCAAAACTCAGGAGCCAGGGGTTTGGCAACCCTGATACCACCATGGAGACATCGATGGCGACGTCTCCATGGTGGCAATGGAATTAGGGAAGCACCAACCTAGAGGCTAGCTTGACTAATGCTGGTGACCCGGCCCCCCAGTTTATTAATCTGCTGTAGCTTGGCCGACAGTTTTTCGTAGGGCACCAGGTAGACGGTGTTAATCCGCCGCACCTTGGGATACCGGGGCAGGTTGGCCCCCATCACCTCCACCCGATACACCCGACCGGCGGTGGTGCCGTAGGGGGTAGGGCCGCCCAGGGCTTTGGTGGGGGTAGCCAGCTTGTTAGCCTGGGCCGACCAGCCCGCATTGGTGCTGGTGGGGCTAACAATGGAGGAGGAGGTATTGCGTCCTAACTCCGCCGCCAGGCGAGACTGCTTGCCCGCCGCCTGGGCCCGATCGCTGTTGGCATAACCGCGATAGAGCTGGAACATGCGGGTAAAGCCCACAGACCGCTGCCCAGCCTGGTAGACAAAGCTCCGGTAGTAGGGCACCACATGGTCACCAAAGTTGGCCTGGTACTCTTCGCTATCAATAAAGGAATCGACATCGGCGTCGTAGCCTTCATTTTCGTAGCGATCGAGGTGATCCACCACCTCCGACTCATCGTAGGGCGCCCGACCGAGCAAATGCTTGGTGTGCAGCTCAATTACCCGAGTCTGGAAGTTGGGATAGAAAAACTTTTCTTTGTATAACTCTGATTTGGCCACCGCCCGGACAAATTCCCGCACGGTGATGTAACCATTTTTAAGTAAAGACTCGGCGCTGGTGAGGCGTTCCGAATTCATCAGATAGTCGTTACCCAAAAGCTGACGGTAAACAGCCCGGATGACAACTTCTGCATCCTCAGCGCTCCAGTTGGACCGCAGTTCCACTGGGGCGGTTTCGCTAAAGGCAGCGGTCCCTAACCGGGATGCCGCTGTGGTAATCGGCATAGATCCTACTCCTTACGACAGGTTTACTCAACACAGCAGTCGATCGATATAGCGTTGGCCAGAACCCTGAGGACAGAAAAACTAGCCAGGGTCCTGGGTAGGGGTTCTGGCTCGCCTCCGCCCCCTGACCGGTGGCTACGGCTACAAAAATGCCCGGAGTTGCAAACAATTGCTAACCAACGGCTAACCACTGTCTGCCCCTCCGGGCGATCGCCAACTAGCTCAGGGCGTTGATGGCGTAGTCGATGTAGGAGTTAGCTTCAGAGGCGGAATCACCGGACAGACCATGGTTGGCCTTGATGTAGCGCAGGGCTTCAACATACCAGCTGGGGGAAAGCTCGTAGGTGCTGTTGATTTCAGCAAGGCCGGCAATCAGGTACTCATCCATGGGGCCAGTACCACCAGCTACGCAGCAGTAGGTCACCATGCGCAGGTAGTAGCCGATGTCCCGAGCGCACTTGTCCTTACCGCGCTGGTCAGCAGCGTAGTTAGGACCCTGCATTTGGGTGGTGTAGGGGAACTTGTTGTAAACCGCTTGAGCAGCACCGCTGATCAAGGAGTCAGCCTTGCTGGTCAGGGCTTTCGCGGCTTCCAGGCCAGAGCTGGCCTGACGCAGACGACCCAGCAACCCGGTCAACTCAGAGGCACTGAGGAAGCGACCTTGGGAATCAGCAGCGGACACGGCTTCGGTTAAAGGGGTTTTCATAACTCTAAAGGTTCTCCTTCTATTGTCTTCACAGCAAATGAAACAGTCAAACCAGACAGTTGGCCGGGGATGGCCAGGTCAAGGGGATGCAATTGCCCTAAACCTAGGACACAGCGGCCGCAGCCAGGTCAAAGTAGCTACCAATTTCAGCCATCAGGGAGCTGCAGTCACCCTGGGTAATACCAGCGGAATCGTTGGCGATGGAAATAGCAGAAGCCTTCATTTTTTCAACACCAGCGGCGACGGAAGCACCGGGAACACCCAGGGCAGCGTAGGTCTCGCGCAGGCCGTTGAGGCAGCGATCGTTGAGGACGCTAGCATCACCGGTAAAGGTGGCGTAGGTCACATAGCGCAGAATAATTTCCATGTCGCGTAGGCAGGCCGCCATGCGACGGTTGGTGTAGGCGTTGCCACCGGGGGCGATCAACTGAGGCTGCTCAGCAAACAGAGCCCGGGCCGCATCGGATACGATCTTAGAGGCGCTACCGGTCATCCGGTTAACAGCGTCACTCCGCTTTAGACCTTCGCTGGTAAACTGGGACAGGGCATCCAGTTGACCTGCGGAGAGAAATTCGCCACGGGCATCAGCCTGGGAAACAACCTTAGTGTATGCGTCAAACATCGACTCAAATCTCCTAATTATTTTTGTCGCTGAGTTGGCTTAAGGGAGGTCAATTGACCCAAAGATTAGTTAGACCAGGGAAGGTCACTTAATCTAACAGCCTTATAACAGGATTTTAAGGACCAGGCCGGCTCTTTTTCCCATTTAGTTTACATTTCTTCAATCTTGTTTAACCATCTACACAGGCTGGGCAAGACCAAAGATACTAGCACCTGAATGGGGGAGTAATTCAGGCCTAAACAGCAATGAATTACTTCGGAAACCGTTGCCTGAGTTAGCTTTCGCTAAATCCAATCAACCCTCCAAAGTTTTTATACACCGCCGATGCGCCCGGTTTCTTTACAAGTTATTAAGATTCCGGGGAGATGGTGACAAATAGCTTGCCTCAGCCATCTAGCTGCTTGCCAGGACAGTTGCCTGACAAGGCTTTGACGACTTCCATGAAAATCGGTTAACCATAAACTATTGGGCTACCTGCCACCCACCTATTGCAACAAATCATTAAGTTATTTCGCGAAATGTAAACTCTCGACTTTTTTCTACAGGTTCCTTGGTTAATTGTTAACTGTAGCTAAAGAAGTTTTAAACCGGACCCAAATCCTTGCTGCCCGCTCCCTGCCCCGGTGGGGGACCGGTCGGCTTCCCCGGATGCTTCCTGCCCTGATCTACGATCTGCCCTTTACCATCTGAGGAAAAGCCAACGTGAGCCTGCCCTTACTAACCTATGCCCCCAATAGCCAAAACCACCGGGTCAACGGATACGAGGTACCAGGGGATGAAAGTCCCAGACTGCGCGGCATCGAGACCATCTCCTCCAGTAACGATCTGGATATTCTGATTAATGCGGCTTACCGCCAGGTCTTCCACGAGCAACAAATGCTCAAAAGTAACCGCCAGCCCCTCCTAGAATCCCAACTGCGCCATGGCTTGATTACGGTGAAGGGGTTTATTCGTGGGCTAGCCACCTCCCCGGCTTTTCGCACCTGGAATTATCATCCCAACAACAACTATCGCTTCGTGGAGCTCTGTGTCCAGCGACTGCTGGGTCGTAACGTCTACGATCGCCAGGAAACCCTAGCCTGGTCGATTGTGCTCGCCACCCAGGGGTTAGAGGCCTTTATCGATGCCCTGCTGGCCAGCGATGAGTACATTGAGACCTTTGGGGAAAATACCGTCCCCTACCAGCGGCGCCGGGTTTTGCCCCAGCGATCGCTGGGGGACCTGCCCTTTGAGCGCGTGCCCCGCTACGGTCAAGATCACCTGGCCACCCTGCAGTCCCTGGGCTACGACTTCTCCGCTGATCGTCAGGTGGGGCCGCGGGACTGGCTGGTCACCCCTGCCCCGGTCCGCAAAGCGGCGGGGGTGGTCACCCAGGGGTTAGGGATTTTCCTCGGGCTGGTGGCGGTGGCGGTGGTGCTGTCCTGGTTTGGCTGGTTGAAAATTTAACCCCGACCGGGTCAGTCAGACCTACCCTAAGGACGCAAACCGCACTCCTGCCCCCTGACTTCTTAGCTTGTACTCTTTTGAAAGTAAATTCGGCCAAAACACCTAAGGTTCTATCTATGCATATATCGATCACCATTAAGCACATTCTAAACACACGCGTGCAACCACTGTTGTAATCTATGTGTTTAGAGAACACCATTGAGCGCATCCTAAACACAGACCTGAAAACGCTAAAAATCGGCCAGAAACCGCTGTTGTGGTCTATGTTTATGTCGATCACCATTGAGTGCATGCTAAACACAGGCCTGTGATCACTAAACACACCCCTGTGATCACTAAACACACCCCTGTGATCACTAAACACACCCCTGTGATCACTAAACACACCCCTGTGATCACTAAA
>Ga0208465_1000251_pt1 | contig 16407 bp, 14 predicted proteins | sample LakMenEpi31Aug10_FD_150749 | JGI IMG/M metagenome (GOLD analysis project Ga0208465, IMG submission 150749) | Freshwater microbial communities from Lake Mendota, WI - 31AUG2010 deep hole epilimnion (SPAdes) | ecosystem: Environmental > Aquatic > Freshwater > Lake > Epilimnion/Euphotic zone ...
CCTGAGCCGCCACAAGCTCCGGGTAGCGGGCTCCAGCTACCCTGGCCAGCTCGATCATGCTCTCCCACGTCACGGGAGCCCCAGGGGGGCTGCCAGCGGGCGCTATGTCGTTCGGGGTGGGTGATGGGGCCTTCGCCTCGACAGCGGCTACCCAGATGTCCCTCAGGTCGCCCCCAGGCTGAAGGGCTTCAGGGTCCAGTTCGGCAACACGGTCGAGAACTGCTTGGAAGAAGGCTCGGTGATGAGCCTTATACTTGTCGTAATGGTTGACGTAGTTGTTGGTGGGTATCTTGCTCGTCACGACGGATGTTTGTCGGCTGTGATACGAGCATCATAGATCGAGAAAAACTCATCAATCTCCGACTTTTTCCAGCTTTCGCCTGTGATTGATTCAAGTCTTTCCATTAGAGACCTCTCCATGGTTTTGCCGTCGTTTTGGACAATCATTCTCGGCATCTGCTCATCAAGGAACTGCATCGCAACAGGTGCATACTTGATGACTTTTCGCTTGAAAAACTTCTTGGCCGCAGGTTTGATAAGCGCTTCCTGTAGGCCCAGCCAGATAAATGCGATGGTTCCAGCGGCTAAGAATTCTGATGCTTTAGTAATCATCGGCCCCGGTCCCTGGTAGATTTTTCTTTGTTTAAGATTTTGCGAATCTGGTATCTGGTGGTTCTAAAGAATCTGGCCGCCTCTTCTTGAGTCGCACCAAGCGCCATGTAGTTCTCGATGCTTTCTTTGCTTGGTAGCTCGCTTTGTAGTGGCTCAGACTCGGGCGTATCAGTTGCAAGGCTTCGTCTATCTACCACTGGTGCTACGGGATCATCTTCATGTAGCTTTCTGTTGTAAGTATTGAAGCCTCCCCAACCAGTGAAGATTGCAGCAGCACCGCCGATTATGGCAGGAGCATTTGCATCAATGGCTTTATCGCATTGGCCGGGAGCTGTTTGGTAGCGAACGCAGTCAACAACTTTGTAGCCTCCGATTAAGAATGCTGTTACGCCAGCGAGCAGGCCACCGCCAAGGAAAGTTGGGGCAAGGCTCGGTTGCCGTTTCATTGCAGGGCTTCCACTGTTGGCAATGGAGCCTAGCAGTGGGGATTCAAGAATTGAACCGAGAAGTCTCATGGCGCCCTGCCATAGATAGGTCAATCATAGCCGTGCCAATTTTCAAGCAGTTACAACAGGGATACCCAAAGGCCAAATCTGGCCTGTGGTGGGAATAGTTGGGCCGGGTGGTTGGGGTGAACAGCCAAGATTGACCGCAAAGCTCCCGCCTTGAACAGCGAGCCGCAGGCCAGTGCGAACCGGCGTAGCGGTGGCCGTGATGCCGTTGAAGCTGATCCCCGAGAGTGTGACGCTGGCCTGACCTGCAGGGGATTGGTTAATCGTCGCCATCAGACCATCCGGGCGAGGAACAGCGGAGAGGCGCCGGTCACAGCAGAGCCGTTAGCGGCAAAGTCCAGCACCTCCCATTCCTCAGTGCTAGCGCTGACCACGAACGTGTCGCCTTGGCTAAATGAGTTGGTGGCGTAGTGGAAGGTCAGGCCAAAATCAGCGGGCAGCGATTCAGAGATGTATGGCATGAACGGCATACTGTGAAATACAGGATTGCTGTTGCTGGTGAAGGCGGGATTGGTGCCGCTAAAGTTATTGGGGAGGATGATGGCGCCGGGGCGGGCTCCGAAGGAAGCGCTTATTGCACTAGCGCCGGTCGTGTCAAAGGCGTCGCTGTTCAATGTAAATTGGTTTGATTGGTTGCCAACCGCTCCATAACAAATTGTACCTATGCGTGCAGTTTGCAAGCTGTAAGCGCTTGCGTCAGTGACCCCATTCAAAAACGTGCCAGCAGTCAAATCCCTCCTGAGGCCGGGGCCTCGTACAAAGGTCAATGTTCCGAATCTGCGATTTGTTGCTGAAGGGCCAGCGCAGTAGGGGAGAACCCAACTAAACCCAGCAAAAAATCCCTTCGCCAAATCCATCCACGGCTGCACTGTCATGGCGTCATTCACAATGGTAAAACAGAATCTGGTTGCGCTAGTCTTAAGCACAAACCAGCTCTGATCCGCATCCACGCCACTGGTGTAGCGCACCAGCTCCACGGTGTTGGTCGTAGCAGCAGCGAGCATCTGCCAGTGGTTGGCTGTTGCGTTTGTCGTGGTGGCGAAGAAGTCCAGATACTGCGTGCCAGTTGGCTGATCCGTCGCAGCATTCCACCCTGTCGCCACATGCAACCACACGCCAGTAGTGGCAAACATGAACCAGTAGTAAGTTTTGCCATACGTCTTGGTCCCGTCGTAGGTGACTTCCAGAATCCGATTCTCGATGCTGTCGCTCAGGAACGAATCGAACCATGCTGTCATCAGCCCAGCATCAATAAACGCATCGCGGAACAAATCGGCCAGTTGCGATACAGTCCAGGTTGCTGTAGCGGTGTAGGTTTCCTTGGTGCAGGCCATGATGATCAGGGGGAGTAGAACGCCTCGGTGGGCGGGGTGAAGTTGCCGGTGCCGTAGAGGGCGGCGCCAGAGGTAAAACGGCCTTGGCCAAAAGTTGCAGCGTTGGTGGCCGAGCTATAAAACGCAGACAAGGAAAAGCCTGAAATTGTGTTAGAAAAAGAATCAACAAGCTGGCCCTTGGCTTGCAAATAATACATATTGCCGACTCTTTGTATGCACAAATGAACCATCCCGGTTAGGTCCATCTGGATTGATGATTCATCGTAGGATCCCGGTTGCGATTTTCCCGCTATTGCTTTGCTTCCTGCGACTCCCAGTTCGCTTGCCTGGCTGTTGTCGCTATTTCGTACAGCAATGCGCACATATTCTTCTTGCGCTGAATTAAGCGAGTCAATACCAGACACAAACCATTCGTAAGTAAAATCAGAGCCTTGACCGGATTCAATTAGTCCTTCTTCTATATATACTTGCACCTGCTCTGCGGATACGCTTGGCTGCCCCAGAAGGGTCGTTGCCGTAGCGTCTTCCGCTGCGCCCACTACGTTTTCATTCCCCGTGGACTCCACTAGGAACTCATCCCAATAAAAAGCAGATGACGGCTCCGGCGGCTCCGGCGGCCCACTAGGTATGCTATACTGCAAGGTATTTAGGGTGAGTGAAATTTCCCTGTTTTGGGTGTCCAAATTAGCTACGCGAAGAAAAACTTGACCATTCGTTCCCTGTATCATAGGAATTGGAGAGAGTCGAATGGTCTTGCGCGATTGTGTTGTTACAACCTCCGCGTAGAAATCTGTTCCGGCTGCTGGCGGTGTTCCGCCTGGGCTGGTTCGTGTATCAGCTGCCCTGGCAGCGCTCGTGCCGTAAACACGAATCCATGCCGGGTAAGCTGAAAATACCGTCAGAAGATCAAATAGCGGACTTGACTCTAGGATAAAATCTTCTGTGCTGCCGGGTGATAAACTCGCGGTAGTGTACTCAAGGGTCTGCAGGCTAATTGATTGATCGCCGCCGTCAGCCCCGATACCCCCCTTCATCGCAACGACGACCATCTTGGATGGTGCCAATGCCGCCATTGCAGCGTCTTCTACATTTGCCACCGAAACAGCAACTTCCGAAGCTCCTTCGGTGGTAACGTCAATCTGATTGCCTTCTGGAGAGACGGAAAGCTGGGCTACCGATGAAGCGTTGGCAACAGTCGCTACAGACTCGCCGTTGACGGTTGCTGTCTCAGCACTTGCAGCCTCATTTGCTGCTATAAGCGGCTGAACAATCTCTGTAAGTGCAATAGCTGTCATCAGGTGTTACGGGAGTACGTCCGTCGTATTGGTGCTGCGCCAGTGAGATAATAGTACCTTTCACCACTGGTATTTGTTAGCGAGAGGTCCCACACGTAGTCTTTCACTTGCAGTGGTGAAGTCACGGCTGGCGTCATAGATGCACTGCCAAGACCATTCGCCGCATCCTCAAGCGTGCAGGTGAATGTTGCCGCCTGTGTCCCGGTGACAGGATCAACGAGGTCAGCGTCAAGTGTATAACCTGTTAGATTACTTGGCTGCCCAACCCATATAGCGGGGTTTTCGCAACATTCTTCAGATACCGTAATTGGCGAACCACCACTTGTCGCTGATACGGTGAAAACATCACCTGTCAAGCCCGTTGAGCTGACAAAATAGACGGAATTAAGGTTGATCCCGCAGGGTATATCTGGATCGAGGGAGTCGGAAAGCAGGTTGGCAGATCCAGAGCCAATTGGAACAAAGACGACCTTAGTGTTAGCAGTCAGCTTGTGACATGGAACACTGAAGAATGGGTTCCCGCCAACAATATCAAGAAGCTTTACTGGTTGATACCGCTCAAGAACCCTGAACACCACCTTGAAGGTAGAGTTTTGCAGTATCTCAATGTTGAGGGTTGCTGGGTAAATCACTGCCTTGGGCTCCTGATGCAGATAAGCTTAGCTCTGGCTGAGGGTCGGAACCATGGCCATTACCCCGATACAGCAAGAGCGCTGCCGCCATCCTTCTCGATTGCATCAATCAACGATTGGTCGATGGAGTGACTTGCATAGGGGTCGATACCCTGAGCGAGAAGAGAAGCGTAAAGCGGCGATGCAAGTGCTTCGGGACTGGTTCCGAGGGGAACGTAATTTGGATCAGATGGAAGCATGGCTCAAAGAACGGTGTTGAAGGACGGAATGGTAATAGCGCGGTTCACGCTAATGCCGAGCCTGTAGCTGCGCAGAGCAACATTGATACCCTTGCTGCCATCGGACGTTATCACGGGATTGTCGCCAGTTGGATAGCCCTCGCCCGGAGCAGTCGCATTCACAGAGTCGAAATCTGGCCTGGCGGTCGAGTCGGCTGCAGCTTGGGCGATCCCGGCAACCTGGAAAATACTCTTTCCGCTGTTGGCGGCGGAACCGGGGGAAAGGCTAAAAGTAAATCCCGTCTCCGGCGTTTCAACACCAATGTTTCCGCCAAGCACACCACGAGTCTTGGTAGAGTTGTAGGAGTTCGCCCCAAAACTCCCCACAAAGCCCTGAAGCCGTGGGCCTGGGGTGCTGGTCGTTTCACCAACGCTCTGCCACACCCCTTTTGTGTTGAAGTTGGCTGGAGCATGTATGAACTGATCAAAGTAGGGGTTGCTTACTAGGTGAATGTGGTTTGGCAGAAGCTTGCCAGTTCCATCCCGATAGTAGGAGAAAGTATTAAAAGAGCTTCCGAGATTGTATCGAAGACTTGTCCCGCCGCCAAGGCGTAGGCTAATATCACCATATTCGCCTGGATCGACACCAATAAAGGTGTGGTAGCTTTGTCGCCACTCCCATGGCTGTGTTACAGACGATGCGCCATAGTGAGCATTTCCAGCCTGCGGCAGGGGTGCCGGGGTTCCCGCTACACCGGCAAACATTCCAGCTGTTGTGACCTTGGTTGCGCCAGCGATGTAGATATTTCTGATACTTGGCTCGCTGTCACCATAGATAGCGATCAGTGCCCCACGGGTCCCCCCGAGCGAATCTTTTCGGCTTGGCAGGCCGGGGCCAAATACACAATCCCTGATAACGCAGGTATCAGATTTGCCACCAAGAATTACAAACAGGTGGCTTGCAGTATAAGGTCGGTAGTCGGGATTCCTATTGTTTGCCTTACATATTTCATTGAGCAAGGTGTCTACGTTTGTGGTTGTGTTTGTCGTGTAAGAACTTGTCGGCGGATAGACAAATCCAGTAGAATTGTAAACAAGATCGGTAGCCGCCAGCCTACCTTCGGCTACCGCACGGATGACGTGCGGTAGGCCAAGAAAGTGAAATCCGCCCTCAAAGTCAAAACCCCGAGCGAATCGCATGTTAAGCGGAATGCAGTTTACCTGAAGCGAGCCACCGGATTCCGAGTTGGAATCAAGACTAATCGCAAAAGAGTGGAAGTTTACACAAGTAAAGTCGTCGAATCCATCTAAATCGTAGTAACCAGTGCCATCAAAATAGTTGTTTGGCGTACTATTGGTGCCAAGGCTGTTGCTTGCCCATTTGACCGCAGTGTGGTCTGCGTTCCATGCTACAAACTTGACATTGCATTCCCAGACCGACCCAGGACTGTAAAGGCCGGCTGCAATCCTGATCTCTGCGGTGCGATTCCCGCTTCCGATTATGGCGTTGGCGTACTCAGCCGCCCTAGCCAAGGTTGGAACAGCGAATGCCTTGTCAGTTGGCGGATTTTCCAGCATCTGGTCAAGGTTTCTGTTAGTCGCTCCCTGCCGAACGTAAACAGGAATTACATCGGTGCTGGCATTGATCAGGCTTTGAGTAATTGTCCAACGATTAAGGCCGCCAATTGTCACAACATGAGGCAGTGCCTCAATCGAGGCATCGCTGCCTGCAATGGGGATGTCGGTGGTCTCCGTTAGCTCCTCGTAGCTGGCAAGCTGAACAGCACCATTCCTGGTGGTCTTCGCAAGCGATTGATCGGAATAAGTTACAAGACCGCTTATCTCAAGATCCTGCACTAAGGCCGTTGCGCCGACCTGGATGCCATTTGGGAAGTCAGTTCTTTGGGCATCGTCAATACCAAGACCGCCAAGATCCTCTGGGCTGATGGTTGATCCGGTCGCAATATCTTCGAGGCCACGCGGCGAAACCTCGTAGCCGTCTTCGTTACTGCCTTTTGGAACTACTCTGCCGCCAAAAGCGTTTGTAAAGTAATAGGTGAATTTGTTGAATTCACTCATGTCCTGCTGGACGGCAGGCATTGCTTTTGAGTAGTTTCCGTATCCAGCCCACTCCCATTGATGGTTGTAGAGGCGGATTGTTGACGGCCTTCTAAACTCCACCGCCCAGCTGCCAAGTCCAGTAGCAGCTCCACCAGCGGGAGCGACAGGAAAATCAAGCGAACTGGAGGGATCCAGCTCACGGACTTGCTGAACCTTTGGCACAAGTGCGTTGTGCGCCGCAGATTCTGTAAAGCCGAGGGCACGCAAAAGAGCGTACGCCCCGAGGTAGTCGGTACTTGCCCGATACTGGTCACGGATTGGACCCGCAGCCGTCCATGCGGTTGTCCAGTTGATACCAAGGGTTGTCGAATCTTCGCTGTCGCTGGTATCTGTGTCGAGTACCAAAATCGGAGTTTCTTGACTGATCGGATCCTCTGGGTTGAAGGCGCTTGGCATGTGAACAAACACTTCACCCCAGAATCGCGGATCAGGCGATGCACCAGAACTGATCAGATCGTTCTTTGCTTGCCAGTGCTTACCTTGGTGGCGAACTACAGTCCCTTGCCGGTAAAAAGTTGCATTTGTATCATAGGCTTTGCTGGGAGCGCCGCGACGAATTGTTATCTCAGCCGTTTTCGCAACCCCGCTGCCAGGGGTTTCGCCAACGCCAACGCCAGAAACAATCAGAACCTCCTCGCCGCCAGGTGCGAGGACGCGGCTGATCGCACCACCAGATCGAGCGGGATCCGTCTGGAGCACCGAATCGCGCTGGGGCAGTCGAGCGCTGGCGGTGTTGTTCAGTAGGAGGGACACCCTCCGCTCGGCCACTGAACGGGTGTCAACGACCCGGCGAATGTAGACCCGCCTGCCAACAGCGGCAGTGCCCGCAGGGGCGTTCGTGGTGGCCTGAAGGGGCTCTCCGGTGGTGTTGATCACCGCAGGCGTCGAGCTGCTCCAGGCAGAGCCGGTCAGCGTGGCCCTCCAGTCCGGGCCGTTGGGGTTGTCGATCCAGATTCGAGAGCCACTGGCCAGGGTGTAGCCATCGGCAAGCAGGACAGCCGGGGTCGTCGCTGAACTGGCGTCGATTGCAAGACCACTGGTAAGGGTGATCCCCGAACTACTTACGCTGGCGACAACACCAAGATATATCCTGCGAAGATTCCCCAGCTTCTCGCTCAGGTTAAGGGGGACCCTGATACGGCCTACGGTCCAGTTTTTATCTTTTGCAAAAGCTGCACGCTTGTAACCCTTGGCAATGGCGCTGCAGCCACCAAAGGTAGAATTGCCTCCGTTATCTGTAATCTCGCCACCGTTGTCAGCCAGCGTGACTTCGCCTTGGCCAATCCCAAAGATGGATACCTTCTGGATATAGGCATCATTGATAGCGGAGATATGACGGGTCGTACGAGCTGGATTCCTTCTTAAATTGTCCGGTGAAGTATCAATGTATTTTTGGTAATCTTGGCTGGAATTTGTCAGAGTAACCCAGTTGCCACCTTCGTAAACTTGCCAGCACCTCAGGTCTTTTTGCTGGTTTGTGCCGGTGAAGTTAGCGCAAACCATTGACTTTAAGCCGCTTATCTTGTCACCATCCCAGAATGCACCGCCCATTCCATACTCAGAACGAACAGAGAAATTGAAAATGTAAGGCGATGCACCAGCAGTGGTATCCCAGCTGGAGGTGGGCGCTTGTGCCTGATTGATGGGGCCTACGATTTCGTGCTCGCTTGGGCGGGTAACAAGAAGCCCGTTTGCAAGATCAGCGCCAGAGCCAACAGCGGATGCAATCTTCAGGTAGAAGGCATCAAGCTCTGCTTTGCTCCCCGGCTGGAATACATCAAGCAGGTGAACGGATTCCGTATGCCCCACCTTGTCCATGGCGGTAGCATTGAAAAAGAATCCGGTTCCGCTTACCTTCAGAATCGCCCTGCGATTGCTGTAGTCTGCGGCTTCGTCTACAGCAGCTGGAACCCAGTTGGGGCGAATGGTTGTTTTGCGTAGATCCTGCCCATACATCGAGCAGCCACGAGGAAGAAGTACACCACCTGTAACAGGGTTGAAAGCTATCAGCTCTTCAATCGTTGGTGTCTTTGACTCCCCCCAGCTCGCCAGACCCGTAGGGCTGCTGCTGGGATTGTTGTAGACAATGTGAACGCCACCGCTTAAAACAATCGTTACGCAGTCAACATGAGCCTTCGGATCGGAATAGGTGTACCATTCCTTGCTCGTAATGATCGCTGCTTCAATTGCGGCCCTGTTGATACTCTTGAACGGTCTATATGGGGTATAGCCGCACTCAAGCCTTTGCTTTTCAATTCTTTTGAGCTTGCTCGCAATAATCTCTTCGTCGGTCGAGCCAGCCTCAAAGCTGTTGTAAGATCCGCCTACAAAATTGTCTGAGCCGATATATGGGTTGACGTAAAGAGTGAAAGGCGAGGAAAGGGGGTCGGCTTGCTCAAGAGCACCAGCAACTACATTGGCGTTTCCGCCAATTTGGCGCAGCATATCAACCAGTACGCCAAGCTGCTCTTTAACCGCTCCTTGGTCTTCGGCGTCGTTTATGAAACCGCTTGAGTCGGACGGGGCGAGAGCAGGCACGTTTTATCCCAACAGCGTGCCACTAGCCTAGCCAAGCCGTTCTGGACTGATTCGGCTAGGAGAAAACGCCTATTACAGGCTTGATGCCCATGCCATCTTTATCTTTGACGACGACGAATTGAGCGCTGTAGTTCACCGCGCCATCAAAAGACGCAGATATTTCCCCTGGGCCAAGCAGCATGTCACATTCAAACCAGACGGTCTCTTCCGGTTCGCAGGTTCCCAAAGCCTCCTCCTGCACCCTGAATCTCGCTCTGGCTTTGGATCCGGTCTCGGTCATCAAGGAAAGCCTTACAAAGCTCTTTGCATCCACCTTGCCAGAGCTACTTAAGCCGACAGGGATATAGCAGTTGAAGCTGCCAGACCCCCTCACAACATCCTTGACGCTATCACCAAAATCCTCGCCAATTGCGGTTGAATCGAGAACGGACGGGTCAGTTTGCAGCGCCCAGTCACGGCATTCTGCTAAAAAGTGCCAACCTCTTCTCTCGGGGTCGTCGTAAGATTTTTGAATTGGCTCCGGCGTTTCAAATAGATTTGTGGATGGCACTTCTTTGTCTATGCCTGCTCCAAACAGCGCAAGCCCAAGAGCTTCGACACTGAGCTGGTAAGCGTTTGACGAATCGTATGGAGCTATCAAAAGACTTTGATAGTGAACAGGAGAGAAGGGGACCAAGCCTGCAGGGTTTTTGCTAACAGCGTGCGACTCGGAAGTATAAAAAGTTATCTGATCAATTTGATTCCTATGGATATACGCAGAAACGAGTCTTACGAGACCGACCGATGATTCATCCTCCCAGAAGCACGAAGAGTCGCTGAGGCGCCAAAAGGGCTTTGAATCCGACCCTCTGTGCAGGGTTCTGGGGCCAGCCACGCCCTTGTCACCCCAGAACCTGTGGCCGTCTGGACATGGAGCGTATGCTGCGCCATTTATTTTTAGGGGGACGCCAAGATGCGAATAGATCAAAACTCGCTGACCAGTCCAAAAGCCTGGCTCACGGCAAAGGATTGAGGATTGCTTGGCAGCGGACTGTGGAAGCGCAGTGGGATCAGGCCACTCACGACTGAACTCAATTGCGCCGCCAGCACCAAGGATTACAGACATTAGAAGCTGCCAGTAACGGCTCCGGTAAACTGAATAGATATGTTGACACGCATCAAGTCCCCAACGGAAACCGATGCACCGCGAGACGTAACAATGGCACTTCCTTCCCTGGCTCCATCAGACGTGTTCTTGATCCATTCGACCTTCATTACGCCATCAACTGCGTTATTTTGATCAATCGCGTTAATCAGTGAGTTAGCGGTTGAGTCTTGAGGATCGTAGAAAAGGGTGCCAGAGAAGGTGTTGTTTCTCAGCCTGCTACTGACATAGGTTCTGTCCGAGACACCAAGCGGAGTCGTCTCAAGAGCAGGCTTTTCAGTCGGCTGCTCCGCAGAGATAAAGCTTCCTACATGGAAGCCATTCCAGTAAACATAGGCGTCTGCGCCGGTTGCGATACCCATGACTGAAACAGCGGAAAAGAGCGTACTAGCCTGCGACCAGCCTAGCAACGAACTCAATGGACATATTTGATAGCTGCCCGCCACCCTCTACCCTGTTGATACGTGGCGGCGACCCCTTGGCAAAGTACCAGGAAAGCCCTTGATAGGCGCTATTGTTTAAGTAGACCAGCAATTCCACTCCCGCACCCGAGAAAAAGGAGGAGTCAAAGTTGATTGAGGCAAGGCCGCCTGAGTCCAGATGACTTTTTAGCACAGAAGCGGCAATTGAATTTGCGACATTACTGAACTCGGTCTGAAGTCTACCCTCTGATGGGCGATTGCCAAACCTGCGCCTTGTATAGACACCTCCAATGCTTACATCTTCGCCTATTGGAAATTCTGGAGGCGAAAACTCCATGGATGACGGAATTATCAACGGAAAGTCAACGGTGCTCATTTTAAGATCTCCCAGTTGGCGTTGGATGATGTCCCTCCCCAATTCTGGGACAGAACCAGCCTGCCCGAGCTATCAATTGGCGATTCAATAAGATCAAGGGTGAAGCCAGCGTTTTCGCTGGGATTTATGTCAGTAATCCTGTAAGTTTTAAGGTCTGAGCTGGTTTCCTTTATGGAAAAAATAGTCCCCTCTGGCTGCGCTGTTCCATCAGTCGCTACAACAATGCTTCCCTCCGCTGGGCTGTCTTCGGCTGTTCCACTCCAAACCAGGGCCGGATACGTGCCAGGCCCTATGTCTTGAGTTGCAACTAGAACACCGTCACTCCTGATGATTCCAGTCTTAAACTCGCTATAGAAAGTCATTTCTACGGGGATTTGAACATAATCCCCTGGCCTAAGCGGAGAAAGAAGAGAATCCTGTGTAAGCTCAATCGTGCAGCCATGAGTTGAAAGGCGACGAACTCTTGCTTTGTACTTGAGATAGTCAATTAAATGCTTTTCGTTTGTAGCGAAGTCTGAAAGGTCAAACGATTGAATTGGATCGGAATCGGAAGACTTCGGATCCGCCTCCCTGACCAGAACTTCTCTTTCGTTCGGGAATATGCCAGGATTTGTTACGTTGCTGACCTTTCTTTCCTCTCTCCACTTGCCCGAAGCTTGAATTGGCCTGCGAGCCTCTTCTTCAACAGCAGCGAACGAGAAAGACTTGATCTGCAGCAGGCCAAACATCCCTTTGATGTCAACTTTTTGGCTCCAGTCTGTGTAGTTACCCGGTGTATAGGGAAAAAGCGGCTTAAGCACAAATTTTCCGTCGATCTCAAGGAACAGCAGAAGGTGTTGTTCGGCTGTTTGACTGATCCATTCGATGACATTTTGTGGTGTGTAGCCGATGTCGCAGAAATACCTGTTAGCATGGCACCAGTCTGCGGCCTCCTTGAAGGAGTCAAAATCTATTTGGTCATCGCTTACGTCTTCACCAGTTCCATAGATAGAATTTGTTAAAAGCTCTAGCGCTATATCTGGCAATAGGTGGCTGGGGCCAAGTGTCAAATTATTCCTTAAGCGCCTGCAGTCTGGGAATCCAGCGTTGACGTAAGCGGAGTGCTGGCCAAGCTGCTGAAAAGTATTTCCAGGAAGAATGTTGAGCCCGCCTGTTGCTATATCGGGATAAAGCGGAGTCGTGGTATTTTCGACAATCTCATTTATTGCAACAATCTCGTGCTCGGGGCCGCCCTCAGCGGTTGATGTCACTTCAGAAAAGACAAAGGTCTCAGCGAGTGCGCCAAAAACGTCCACAAACTGAGTTCTGTTATCACCGTCGTCATCGGTGTATCCATAGCCCAAATCTCCGTATCCCTGGCTTGGTGCCTTGCGGACAGCAGGAAGCCTGAAAGGCTCATTCCCCGGCCCAACACCAATATCAGCGCCGCTGCCCTCCCTACCGTAAACCTGAAGCGTTACCCCGTTCCGAGTTTTGGTGATCAGGGTTGAGTTTGATTCCTGCTTCCCATCAATCAAGACATAAGTTCCGCTGGCGTTGCCTGATCTGATTTCCCAGCCAGAGAGGGGCTCTAGCTCAATCTCCCATTGGGCCACACTCGGAAACTGCAAGCGAATAGTGTTGAACTGATTTTGCTGGCTAATGCCACGGAAGCAGTAGCACTGCTGAAATTCAATCCATGGGTCATTGGAGCCGCTAATGCGGACGCGAACCCTGAAAAACGAGTACCTCATTTGAGAGGTTGTTACGGCACCCGATGTATAGATATACTGCTTTAATGTTGCACCAGGGGAAACTGTGTCTCCTTTATAGTCAAGACAAGCCTTGTCGTCAGCGGCTCCATAAGATATTGTATCCCTGAAGTTGCAAAGACCGTTGATTCTAATCCCAAGGTTACTCCTTACAATAAGCTCAACAAGTTCCGTTGGGCGATTAGTTGTGATAGTTGCAATATCAATTCTGAACAGATGCGGGAAGTTTGTGCCCACATATCTTTGTGGCTGCTGGTCTTCATTTCCATCAACACGAAGATCAGCAAGATTCGTCAGTGCGACAACCCCTGGCCTGACGACGGTGAAGGTTGCTGTAATGCTTTGCCCTGGAGGGGGATCTTCTTCGCTCGGCTGTTCAAAACCGGCTTCGCTGTAGAAAACCTCACCATCGGGGCTGCGAGAGCTGCAAACAAGGAGGGCTGTGCCAAATTTATAGAGAGCGCCGAGTTGTATAGAGTCGTCCCACTGCTCTTGCTTGCCAGCAATTGTAGATGCAACGTCAGCGGCCAGCTCACTGATCAGTTCGCTTTTGTTGATACGAGCGGTTACGGTTTTCCTTGAATCCACTGAGGACTGAACTTGATAGGCTGTCGTGCTTGAGCCGTAGTCAAGTGAAAATGTTTCATTGCCAAAGTCAATGTCGTAGTTTATCGGGATATTTTTGTTTTGCTTTACGCCAACCCTGTAGAAAACAGATGGCTCGTCATCGTTATCAACCGCGCTATTTACAAAAGTAAGCTTAAATCTTGAATAAAGGAGCTGGGCTTTTTCTGCGTCTGTCAACCCTGATGCGCTGTACTGAAGTTTTGTGCTAAGTTCTACCTTTCTGCTTGATACATTAGTGATTGTAACAACTGGACTAGAAACAACATTATCGCTCGCATTCAGCCACTGAATTCCACCAATAAGTGCAGACTGATTTATGGTCGGTACGTCTGCACCGAAAGAAAGAGAAGATGAAGAAGATGTTGAACTGTAATCGACACCAGTTGTAGCACTGCCAGATAAACGCTGAACTTCAACATCGACACTCCACGCGCCAGGGTCAAGGGCTTTACCAAAGTCAGTTTCTACATCGCTCGACCTGTCAAGAACATAGGTTAGCGTATTACCAATAGCGTTTGCATTGCCACTAATAAAACCAGAGCGAGTGGAAAAGAATGCTTTTGCTTTTCGCCTTTGAGCCGCAGCAACTTCATCGACTTGGCATTTTACCCTAGAATCGCCGTCATCACCCTTGGGCACCAGTTGCGCCTGGTACTTCGGCTTAATTACAGGGTTAACTCTGTAGCCAAGATTATTGCCAATTGGCGAGTGAACACCAAAAGCCGTGTTTGTCCCTGGCCTGCTTACAGAGCAGAAGTCGGGGGCAAGGACACCATCAATTGATCGAACTTCAAAAACATCCTCGCCACCTTGGTTCTGAGCGTTGCCTGGATCAAGGTTTGCTTGCCTGCCTGCAATACGATTGACCGACTTTATGCGACCACCATTCGCTCTCAGATAAGCGGAATAGGAGGCACCGAGCTGCGTCCCATCGCCAAGGTTGTAAGCGTTCAATAGGTTATTGCCAATAGCAAAACCATTTGGATCAACTTCGCTAACACCCCCATCGCTAATCAGAAAAATCAGCCTAAGAAGCTGCCTGCCATTTATGGTTTGTATCTGGCTCCAAAGAAGCGGCGTGTTTACCCTGATACCGCCATAAGTGACACCACCAATCGTTTCGCGCAATGCAAAAACAATCGGCATTCGCTCGCCAATCGGCGCAACATCCTGTAGCGCGTCAAAGCCGTCCCTCGGGGCATACCGGCGGCCATCGCTGATCGTCTTCCCCTCCCTGGCGACCGGCTTCAGGCGCCCAGGAGCGGCATCACTGGGCCGGAAGAACTGGGCAACGATGGTCAGGCCAACGCTGATGGCAGAGGAGACCAGAGCGATGATCGCCAGGGTCTCGGCACCAGTGCCTGCCACGACAGCGGGTTGAGGCCCCTCGGCGGCCTTCTTGGCGGCCTCCCAGTAGAAGCGCTTGACATCCTCCGGCCTCATGCCCAGCAGGCGCCCCAGCCGGTAGTGCATGGGCAGAAGATGTGGCTTCACTGCTTGAACTTCCTGAATTGAAACTTTGGCAGTCCGGGTGTAGATAGCGGTAGCCAGATCACACCCTTTCTTGCATGAATCATAACAATGCCCAGCGATCCGCCTGTTTCAATCAGTGTTGAAACGCCAAGTCTTGGGTGATCGGGTCTTGGCTTGTTGCGGTGGAGGGTAACTGCAAATGGCTCAGGGCCATCAACAGCAACCGTCATTCTGTTCCAGATTGCCTCAAGAGAGCCCCAGAGGCCAGCTCTTGCCATCTCAATCCAGCTTGGGTCAAGCTTTGGGGCAAAAGCACCACCCTCTTCAAGAAGTGCAAAACAAAGGAGGAGGCAATCTGCGGCTTTACCGTCTCTTGGGTCAGCTCCAAATCCATGTTTGAGCCCAAGGTAGTCATGCAGGCTCATACGCTAATGGTCCCGCTTGTTGGCAGTGCTCCAACCATAAACTGAGAAAGAGGTCTGCCGCCAACTATAGCATTAGCCGTGTCAAGAGGGCTCGACAGCTGTAAAACGGAATACCCAGGCTTGCCAATTTCAATGTTGCCTTCAATGCGGCAGGACCAAAACTGCTTGGTTATCAGTGCAAGTTCTTGATCGCTCTGTGTATCAACCTCAACTGAGGCGATTTCCACCAGCCACCTATTTGAGTCCGCTTCCCAAAAAATGTTCTGAACAAGGGTGTTAGAGGGGCAGACAATTGCACCTCTGCCACGCTCGCCCCCTTGCCTGCCGCCACCGCCTGAGACACCAAGCGGGGCAAAATTGTAATCTACACCTTGGTACTGTCTTGTTTCGTTGATGTAATAGTTCTGGTAGGCGAATGGCAGATAAGGGCCTCCACGACGCTCCTTGAAGCGAATGTAACTAACAATTGCAAAATCACTTTTCACTTCAGAGTCCGATGCGCTTACGGGTCTTCAGGCTATCAGCAAGTTCGCGGATTGTCTGCGCCCTCGCAGCCTTCGCGGTCCTTGCGTTGGACTCCTCAAGCTGGTCAGGGGTGACAAACTCATACTGATTGACTCGCTGGGTTTCATACTTGATCGGGGGCAGCTCGCGTGGGTTTGCGGCGACCCGCTCAAGGCGATCAATCTCCCTTGTGGTCTCACTGCGCTGGTATGGCACGGATCGGCCATAGGACAGAGGTGCGCCAGATTGATCGTAGTCAGACTCCGAAGAGAACCCGCCAGACTCCTTGCGAGAGTACCTGCCAGCAGGAACCGGAGGACTGTTTTTGTCATCAAGTCCTGGGACATATAGATCATCTAGGTCATCGTTTGAGATGATCGTCCCCGGCTTATCAGGAACCCACAGCTCCATTCCCTCTTCCCC